>WNFL01388579.1_pt1 | contig 56286 bp, 50 predicted proteins | sample 5400361 | NCBI WGS metagenome assembly WNFL01 (sample SAMN13153351, study PRJNA577476) | soil metagenome | isolation source: 40 cm soil on Douglas fir-dominated hillslope | place: USA:California | collected 2013-09-17 | reverse complement strand
GGAAAAGGGAAACGTTTCCTGCTTTGAGCAAGCGGCTGGCATTTTCCCAGTCTGGCGCCCTTAACCCTTACCCTATCGCTTTGGGTAGTTTGCTATTGGGTTGCTGTATCATTGCCTTTTATTTCTATCAGACACTCCCATCCGGGATCGCCCGTACGGAGAGGCGAATCCGCGATACATGATTTTGCGACAGGCCACTGCCCAACACCGCATGAAGCGGACGTTTCGCTCCGCTTCCGTTAAAGCGGCTTTGTCCGCTCGAAGTTCTGGTTCCGTCTCGTAAGTTGGTTCTCGCCGAACCGCCGGTTCCCCGCCAAGAACGCCCTGACCAAGACCGTCAGGACAGGCGGGACGAGACGCAAACCGTTGGGCGGCTGAACGATAGATTGTCACTTATTAAAGCATAGGACTTCCCTTATGAATGATTCAGCAGTAATAGAGCACATTATGAAGACATTCCCCAAAGTCGAAACAACCACGGCTTACGGCTACAACATGTTTTTCTACAGTTCCGATCGGAAACTTTCTTTTGCGACTCTGATCTCCTCAGACTATGATTATGACCACATATCTAATTTGAATCGTCCAGGAGTATTTCGCCTAAATATTGGAGTCAGTAAACTAACTTTTCAATCGTTATTTGGCACAGATGAAGTCAATCTCAATGACTATGATTTCACCGCTTTAGATATAATCATGCCCCATCCCGAATACGCACAATACCATTTTATATGCGTGCTTTCGCCGAGTGAAGAAACTTTTGAAAAAATACGCTCTTTGCTCGCTGAGGCACATGATATCGCCGCTCGAAGATTCGCTAGTCAGAACAAAAAGAATGAAACTAGCACCTAATCTAAACGCCGCCTAACATCAGCTGCAGCGGACAGCGGCTAAGCTGCTCTTGTACCGGCTTGACTTGCCAGCACAGGCGTAGTCATTCAGGTAAGCCTCCCCCGCCCCACCGCTGCCGCTTATGCAAACCGTTGGGCGGCGCAACATCAAAGCTGCTAACGATCAAACTGCCATTGCTACTTGAGCCTGGAAGCATGCCAGACTGATAAATCCCAGAGGAGGAACCACATGAACAAATCTGCCACGAGCATCTTGGTCTGGGGCATCTACTCGACAATCACTGGCCTCACCTTCTTGGTGGCCCCCAACCTCCCCTTGACTATGTTGGGCTTGGGAGCATCGCAGGAAGTCTATCCCCGGCTGTTGGGCGCGGTTGTCATCGTGCTCGGTTATTACTACATACAAGCTGCTCGCCAGAAGACGATGACATCTTTGTATGTGTGGTCGGTTCACGCTCGCTTGAGCATTGTGGGGGTGCTGGTTGTTGTCGTGCTGGCTAGCTTGGCTAAACCGGCGATGCTACTTTTCGCCGGAGTCGAATTGGCAGGGTCTCTATGGACAGCCTATGCTCTTCGCTCAGAAGGTTCTAAACTCTGGTGAAGCCACCGGCAAAATTGCCCGAGGCAGTAGCCAGCAACACTTGGGCGCCGCCTAACACCGCGTGCACCGGACCAGGCTGTCGCCCGTACTAGCAGGGGTACCCTGCAAAATTTCGTGCCAAAATAACAAGTAGCTTTGCCAATCAGCCCATCCCGCTTACGCAAACCGTTAGGCGGCTACCCTGATTGGTGATAGTGTTCAGGAGTCGTTACATGGATAACACTTTGAGAGCGGCATTTACACAGCAATTCAGCGCTGCCATTGATATGCTCGAGAACGTCCTTCTCGCCTGTCCCGACCAACTGTGGCATGTCCGCCTTTGGGACGATTTGAACTTGCCGCGGTCTTCAGAGTTCTGGTATATCATCTATCACACACTGTTCTGGCTTGACCTGTACTTGTCCGGCTCAGTTGAAGGTTTCATGCCCCCTGCACCATTTACGCTCGACGAACTGGATCCGGCAGGCATAATTCCGGACAGGCCTTACAACAAAGACGAGCTACTAACCTATCTAGAGCATACTCGCAGGAAATGCAGGTTGACTAGTGATGCTCTGACCAACGAGAAAGCTCGCCAGCTATGTACATTCCCTTGGGGAGAAGTCACCTTTGCAGCCTTACTCTTGGACAATATGCGACACGTTCAAGAGCATGTCGCGCAGTTGAACATGATCCTTGGTCAGAAGACCGGCTGGTCTCCAAGATGGGTGACCAACGCAAAGAAACCAGCCGCCTAACATCGGCTCCAGCAACTGTCTTGATTGTCAAGGAAATTGAGGTGTTCTAAAGGGTTGTTGACCCCGCATCATGGCATTCAGGATAGTCAGGAACTTTCGCATACAAGCCGTGATCGCAACCTTTTTCTCTTTGCCTCGCGCAACCAGCTGGTCATACTGAGCTTTGTCGAATCCATTGTCAACGCCGTCGCGATTTATAAGACGATGCGTTCGCAAAGTCCTTATCGGAAGCAGTCCAAAGAATAAATATTTGCACATCATTCAAAGTACCAACCTGGAAGGCTTGATGATTTACAGTAAAGGAAAGTTGTTCCAGGAAGCCGGAATCGAAACCTACTATTTTCTGATTTCATCTAAAAAAGCGGTGTGACTATGAACGATAAATTTCAAATCAAAACTTGCCCAAATTGCGAAAGTGACAAAATTAAGTTGGTGGTAAAAGATGTCGTCCGCAAATACAAAGGTAAAACTTACACTGCGCCAGCGGTAGAGTTTTACGAATGTCCAAACTGCGGCGAAAAAGTCTACGATAAGGTGGCAATTCGGAAAATCGAAGAATACTCACCAGCCTATCACCATGTGCTACGCACACCGCTAAACGGACCTGGTTCTCCTGATTAGAAAACCATTAAATTGGTGTGATCCACCTGTCCGCACACGCCGGTGACGCAAACCGCTGGGCATTTGATATACTGTACCAATGAACATCAAGTTCAACGGCAAGATTTGGTTCTGGAAAGGCCCCGCCCCATGGTACTTCGTTACCGTTCCGGCGGAGCAGTGCGACGACCTGAAAGCCATATCAGGATTGGTGACGTATGGCTGGGGAATGATTCCGGTACATGTTCGGATCGGCAAAACCGAGTGGAAGACTTCCTTGTTCCCCAAAGATGGCCGCTACATTGTACCCATCAAAGCAAATGTCCAAAAAGCGGAAAATCTTGGGGAAGGCGACAACGTGACTGTACAACTCGAAGTTCGTTTATGAACTAGCGAGTATCTGTTTACAGGAGTAATTGCGAAAACAGGCTGAAACAGCGTAACCGCCCGTTCGGATGAACGAAACGAAGCTGGAGGAATAGGATGAATAAGGTGATGACCATCATTGATCATGAGATGTTATGGCGCCGGTTTGGAGCAGCAATCGACATGTTAAGCGACACGCTGCGCGACTGCCCGGATGTACTATGGGAAAAGAGCCTGTGGGAAGACCAACCAGACCAGTGGGTGGCAGCTGGCTTCTCGGCGTTCTGGTATCTGGGCTACCATACGCTATTTTGGCTGGATCTATACTTGACCCGGGCGGAAGGGGCTTTGCTCCGCCTGCGCAATTTGACCTAGTTTTTTCTGCTCCCAAGCAGAATCCGCGCCCACCCACCTGCCACTACCCCGTGAAGATCACACGGGTGTACGCAAACCGTTAGGCCGCTGCTTCGCCTATCAATACCGCGATTGACAAATCGGAACACAGTACACTAATTTCACGAGGCGACGATTGACAGCCTTCTCAAATCCTAATAGGAGACGATCTATGAGTGAAGCTGCAGAAGAATCTGCCAGGACAAATGCTTGGCCCAAGGGAATTTTCGCAATAACCCTATTTACTGAGAACCTTGAGCAGGCTAAAGAGTTCTATCAGAATGTTTTTGGCCTCCCAATAGATTTTGAAGATGCCAACTCAGCTGTCTTCAAATTTGGTGGCACCTTAGTCAACTTATTAAAGATTACAGAAGCCAAGGGACTTATCGAACCTGCCAAAGTGGCGAATCGCGAGTCTGGAGCCCGCTACATGTTCACAATCAGTGTTGATGATGTGGATGCGATGTGTGCCAAGTTGGTCAGTCGCGGAGTAAAACTGCTGAATGGCCCAATGGATCGACCTTGGGGTATTCGTACGGCTAGTTTCATGGATCCTGCAGGCCACATTTGGGAGATTGCTAAATAAACCATCTCGAACCCAATGAGCAGCCCAACAAAGCGTGTACTGGACAGGTGGGATTCGTCACCATTTTCGAGCATTTTTCCCTGGCCTAGCCCGCCAGGGCAGGCTGGCTTCGAGTTTTTCCTGCTCCCAAACATTGTCCACGCCCGCCTACCCGCCACTACCCCGTGAAGATCGCACGGGGCTTATGCAAACCGTTAGGCGGCTAAATTCCATTTCCACGAACCGGGCTCTTGTACGGAGGAATAGATGATTGAACCAACAAAATTTGCTTTGTTCATTGGCATCTCGTGGGCGTTGATTATTGCTCCAGGTCCCGACATGTTCTATGTGATTACCCGCGGGATGACTCATGGACGCAGAGCGGGTATATTGTCCGCAATTGGTGTCGTTTGTGGGATTCTGATTCATACGACCGCCGCCGCACTCGGGCTAACGCTAATCATCCAAACCTCGGCGTTCGCTTTTCTCCTTGTCAAGTATATTGGTGCAGCTTATTTGCTGTATCTCGGTATCAAAGCTTGGCGAGATAAAAGCACTTTCAGCCTACAATCACCAACTTCTGTCATGAATTCCCGTGCACTTTTTTGGCAGGGCGTGTTATCTAATGTTCTCAACCCCAAAATCGCCATCTTCTTTTTGGCCTTTCTGCCACAGTTTGTTGATAAGGGAAGCAGCCACGTAACGTTGCAGATGGTTATTTTGGGGTTGACGTTTGCCTGCTTTGGTCTGTGTTTTTTGCTCGTGGTTGGATATTCTTCCGGGGCTGTTGGCGGATGGCTGACGCGCCGGCCAGAGTATGCTCAATTCTTCCAACGCTTGGCTGGTAGCATTCTTATTGCTCTCGGAATACGATTGGCACTAGCGGAGCGACAATAAGTGTTGCCGAATTAAGTGCAAAACTTCGTTATAGGAGTAATCATGCCGACGATCACGGTCAACGTGGCAGTAATATACGAAAACCAAATCCTTTTTACAAAAAGGGACGACTTCGAAATTTGGTGTTTACCAAGTGGCGGCGTAGAAGATGGCGAATCAGTAGCCCAAGCCGCTATTCGTGAGACCAAAGAAGAAACCGGATTGGAAGTCGAATTGAACTCATTAGTCGGCGTCTATTCTCGCATCGGTGCCCTTCCAGATATCCATGCGGTTCTTTTTACAGCTACACCGACCGGCGGAAACATCCAGACTCAGCTTAGGGAAACAATTGATGTACGTTTCTTTTCTTTCGATGAGATACCTGACGATTTATCTTTTGGACATGGCAAAAGAATCGAGGATGCGATTAAGGGAGTTGGCGGGGGTATCGCCGTGACACAGAAAATGACCTTACCTCTTGGTCAAAAGATTAGTCCAATAGATTTGGATGAAACCCGCAAATTACGTAGAGAATCAAGGATAGAGTTTTATCAACAGACAATGAAACAAGCTACAATTCGAGTAACAACAGATGTGGGCGAAGAGCGATAATGGTTTGTTATGTAATTAGCTGCATCCAAAAAGCGGCCTCAAGGTCCCGATTGAAGCTGCCTGGCCAGGCGTCAAGAAATTTGAACAGGAACGCGAACCAGAATGAGTCTGCTGCCAGATTTCGTGGCGGCTTGATTGTCTCGGTTTTCCAGATCCACCTCGCTGTTTACGCAAACCGTTGGGCATTTCTGCACGCTTCATCTGAACGAAAGGCATTTCAATCATGTTTACTCGACTCGTCTTATTTCTTCTGGTCGCGCTCGGCGGAGTTGGGCTCACAATCCAGGTGGTTTGGAATGCGCGTTTACAAACGTCAACCGCATCTCCGGTTCTCACCGCGATTATCTCAGTGTTCGTAACTCTCATTTCACTCGCTCTGCTGTGGGTTAGCGGAGCGACCAACCGCGGCTCCATCCCCGCGTTTAATTCTCTTCCGAAATGGGCCTGGTTCGGCGGGGTTTTTGCAGCCTACTACCTTGTGGCATCCCTGAGCGGGATCCCGAAATTAGGCGCTGCGGCGGTTTTTTCTTTGGTGATTGCCGGACAGATGGTTGCGGCACTGATTTTGGATTCTACTGGCGCATTTGGGGTTGCCCAGATTCCTCTCAGCGCGCTGCGCGTCTTTGGAACAGCATTATTGCTTATTGGAGTATTCCTTATTCAAAAACAGTAAAAAAAAACGCCCAACACAGTGTGCGCTTGTAGGGATTCAGCCCCAACAGCGAATTCGGCGTCTGGTGATTTTTTCGCTAATTCCCGTCTTTCCACTACCCCGTGAAGATCGCACGGGGCTTACGCAAACCATTGGACTGCATCTTTTTAATGTCGAATCAAGACTATCCATTATTGTTTTGAATGGTGGACATTGCCATACTGGATAAGTGATCTAACCTCTCGGCCACCGAGATGAAATGCGCCTATCTGCGATAGCGCATAGTTCTGGTACCCGAACTTTCTAAGGATGTAGGGTAAGGTACCATTGACCCCGCGAAGAGCCAGGGCAGGGCAACCATATTCACCCTACATCCTTATGTTGGCCGGACACTAGATACAACTAGGGTCGAGTAACATAGCGAGAATTACCCACCCCAGCCTTGTAGGCATTCTGCGTGGCGGGACTCGGGCAGGATGTGATCGTCCAATCTGCCTCTCCAGCCTTATTATCGTTGAACCACATAAAGGCGCGCACCGATGGTCGGTTGGAGAGTGTTGTAAAGAACTCGTTGATCCACTGGTCTTTGGTGCGAGTTGCTCCGGCAAAGCGGTTTGAGCAATCGGCGGCAGCCGTCTCTGCAACCATGATTGGCTTGACGCTATAGGAGGTGTACACGGCGTCAATGTTGGTTGCCACGGAGACGTCGTCCCACTTGATCCCGTAGAAATCCACGCCCACCCAATCCACATATGCGTCGCCTGGGTAATAATTGTGCAAATCGTTCCAGCTTTCGTTGGGCACGCTGCTCCAGTTCGGGCTCCAGACCCACACGGCGTTCGTTGCCCCAGCAGCCTGGAACTTGTTCCACACGTAGCGCCAGGCATCAATGTACTTCTGCGGATTGTTGCCCGTATTGGCGCCGCCCCAGCTGTACCAGTTACCGTTCATCTCGTGGGCGAAGCGCAGGAAGAAAGGTTTGCCGTATGCCTTGGACTTGATGGCGAAGTCGTTGATAATAGAGTCTTGCGACCCGTTCAGGATCGCAGCCAGCGGATCGCTGCCGTTCTTCAGATTGGGTTCCCATATCACATGAGTCTTGATGCCCATCGGCTCCCAAACGTTGATCTGGCGCTGGACGTTGTCCCAGGCGCCGCTGTACCAACCCACGTAGTAGAGTTCGACGCCGACTTTCTTATTGGCCTGACTCTCAAAGGTGGTGATTGCGGAGGCGCCGATCGTCCGGCTGATGGGTAAGTAGACCCCGTGCCAGACCGTGCCCGTGCCTGGCGGCAGCAAGATATCCCGGGCTGCGTAGGATGGGCTGGCAGTGACAGCCAGGAAGGCAACCAAACCGAGTAAAGCGAGAAACTGATTCAATCTGATTCGCTTGAATATGGAAGGTTTCATTGTAAAGTCTCCTTTGTGATCAATTGGGCTACCGACTGTTCGGAAATTTGTAAAAGAAGATGTAAATAGGAGCAGTAGATAAGGTGAGTTTGGCCTTCTTGGGTGCTGTCTCGTGATTTGAGTATAATATTATCAGGCGCACTGTGATGGAGTAAACTGCAAAATGGACATACTCTTGGAGTGTGCGCTCGCTTGACGGCAATTCTGGGTTTTGGAAAGAAATCGTTGAACCTATTCCAAAGCAACCGGTTTCTTTCTTTAACTTAGAAGAGCAATCCTCCTTCCTAACAGTATCGCTGAATTCATTAAAGCATGCGCAATGAATTTTTTTGGGACACAACTGCGAACACAACTGTAGACACAACTGTGATTGAGGATGCTTTGACAACATTCGGACCATGGGTGAAACAAAGGCGCAAAGCGCTCGGCCTGACACAAGATGAACTGGCCGATTTGATCGCTTGCTCCACATCATTGATCAAGAAAATTGAGTTGGAGCAGCGACGCCCCTCCCGCCAGATGATCGATTTATTAATGCTTCATCTTCAAATCGGGCCGGCTGACCAAAAGGTTTTTTTGGACCTGGTCCGGTCGAAATGGCCCCGCGCTCAAAGGGAGAATGCTTCTCCTTCCAAAAACCTGTTGACAAAACATCGTTTGCCAGCGCCCCTCACGCCGTTGATCGGCCGGGCACAAGAAGTACTTGGGGCATGTAGTTTGTTGCAGCGCCCGGAAGTGCGCTTGCTCACGCTGACTGGCCCTGGCGGAGTGGGCAAAACTCGCCTGGCGCTGCAAGTAGCAGCTGCATTGGATGACAAATTTGAAGACGGGGCCCATTTTATTAACCTGGCCCCCATCAGTGACCCGGCGCTGGTTATCCCAACGATAGCCAAGACTTTAACCGTTCGCGAAAGCCCCGGCAAACCTGTGCGAGAAAGTCTGTTGGATTATCTTAACAACAGGAGTTTGCTGCTGGTACTGGATAATTTCGAACACCTCTTGCCAGCCGCAACTGATATTGCCGATTGTCTAGCGGCAGCCATAGACCTAAAGATACTGGTGACCAGCCGGGCAGTGCTTCATCTTTCTGGTGAGTATGAGTTTGTGGTGCCGCCGCTGGAGTTGCCGAATTTGCAGCAATTACCCGATGTGGATGACCTGGCCCAATTGCCGTCCGTGGCATTGTTCATTCAGCGGGCGCAGGCAGCGAAGATAAACTTCGCACTTACAACTGAGAATGCCTCAACGGTAGCGGAAATTTGCGTGCACCTGGACGGCTTACCACTGGCGATTGAACTGGCAGCAGCACGAAGCAAAATGCTGCGACCGGCCAACCTGCTAACGCTACTGAAAGGATCTGATCCGTCTGCGTCGTTGAGCTTGTTGGCCCGGGATGCTCGCGACTTGCCAACCCGACAGCATTCCATGCGCCAGGCCATCGATTGGGGTTACAACCTGCTGAACTCTTCCGAGCAGACTTTATTTCGTACCATGGGGGTGTTTGTAGGAGGCGCCACGCTTGATGCAATTGAAGCTGTGTGTGGAGATATGAACGTGAGCGGGCCAGAACCCACAGCAATCCTTACAGATCACCTGACGGCTTTAATCGACAGTAGTTTGTTGTGGATCTCAGAGGGGAAAGAAGGCCAATCACGCTTTATGATGCTGGAGACATTGCACAAATATGCCTTGGAACATCTGGCTGCGCATGCCGAGTTGAGCCTCGTACGGCAGAGACATGCTGCTTACTTTGCCACATTTGTCGAAGAAGCCATACCGCATCTGAGAGATAAGAATCAGGTGGACTGGCTGGACCGATTTGAAGTAGAACACGATAACTTGCGGGCAGCGTTGACGTGGAGTTGTGAATCGGAAGAGAACGTGGAGACCGGCCTGCGCATGGCTGGTTTCTTGTGGGAGTTCTGGGCGTCCCACGGTTTTGTACGTGAAGGCTGGGACTGGCTGACAAGGCTGCTCGCCTTGCCTCCCGCATCTGCTCCCACGTTGAACCGCGCTAGGGTACTCAATGGAGCCGGGTTGATCGCCTGGGAGCAGGGCGACTTCGACCAGGCGGTCCAATTTTTGGAAGAAAGCTTGCAACTATGCCGCAAGTTGGGAGACCCGGCCGGGGCTGCCTGGGCGCTCAACCATTTAGGACAAGTAGCACAATCACAGAACAAAACTGGGCAAGCTATTGCCTTGTTCACAGAAAGTCTGAGTTTATTCCGGGATGTGGGCATGGATTGGCATAGCGCCTGGGCGATCAATAATTTAGGACAAATATCGTATCAGATTGGTGATAACAAACGCGCAACAGTGTTTTTGGAAGAGGCTCGGGTACTTTTCCAGCACCTGGGAGACAAACAGGGCAGCGCCTGGGTTACCTACCATCTGGGTTTAGTAGCAGGCGCTCAGGGTGACGGGGCATCAGCTGCCAGGCTCCTGAAAGAGAGTTTAAAAATGTTTGAAGCGGTACATGAGCTAAATGGCAGCGCCTGGGGAACCTATAATTTAGGCCTGGTAAGCTTAACTCAGGGGGACCTCGACCAGGCAGCGGCCTATCTGATGGAGAGTTTGGATCTGTTTCTGAATTTGGAAAGCCGTCATGGCAGTGCCTGGGCACTCTATCATCTGGCTCTAGTGACACAGTTGCAAGAACAAACGCAGCGGGCCGAGGGGCTCTTCAGGAAAAGCCTGATCGAATTCCATAAAGAGAAGGATTTATGGGGCGAGACTTGTAATTTAGTCGAATTGGCAAATATTGCGCAATTGAAGGGACAACTTGAGCATGCTGCGCGTTTGTTGGGAGTAGTGGACGCTCTGCTGGCAACCCTGAGTGAACGTCCCTTATCAGCGAATAGTCAGGCGAAATACGATTCTACGCTGGTCAGTCTGCGAACCCAACTAGGCGAAGCGGTGTTTACAACCGTTCGAACAGCGGGACGAGATCTCCCCATCGACCAAGTGGTGGCTTATGTATTGGAAAGCGTTTGATGCCAAACAAATATTTCCGCAGGTACAAAATCATTCCCGGCCCTCCGATGCCTTGACACGGCGCATATACTCGCTCAGTTTATTTTTCAGTTCGCGTGTGCCTACTCTCGTTTCAGCCATAGAATACTCCTTTATATGATTACACTGTAACAAAAGCAGCCACCTTTGGCAATGCAATAATGCTCTGGTGAAAACATATAAACCCTATGATGTGTCATCCCCCCTAGGGGCATCGGGGCGATGTGCGAGGAGCGTTCCCCAGCGACGTGGCAATCTCGTGGATTGAAGGACGAGATTGCCACGTCGGCCTACCCACCCACAGGGGGCCTTCGACTCCGGCCTCCTCGCACACCGTCCCGAAGCGGTGTCCCTTCGGGAATGACATGTTGGCAACAAAAAAAAGACCCGGCGGGTCGGGCGGCCGCCAGGTTGTAGATAGGATTACGCGCTAACTTTGCGCGCCGGGGGCTTGCGCTCACTCAGCCGCGTGCCGCCGATGACTTCATACTGCGACGAGTCATCGCCGTAGACAGTCAGGAAAATAGTCCTTCCGGCCAGACGGCCATTTCGGCCTTGTTAGCTGCCAACCATAATTCGCGGTCGTAGGTCGCCAATGTGACAGGCGTCTCCAAGGTTTCCTGCCAGATAAGTGCGGCAGCAAAATGGGTGGCATCGTAACCGCGCAGCCCACTTTCCCAGGCAAGTCGCGAAGCGCGTTCGATCAAAGCAGGCGTGACAAATAACCTGGCAAAAGATTGCCAATGCGAGAGAAAATCTTTCCAGGCGTTTTCCGCTTCTTTGGGTTCGACCCACTTCAGGCGGACTGCCTTGCCCAGAGCGGAAGCCATTTCAACGCGAGTAAGCAAAATGGAACCGACCGTGTCGGCCTGTTCAATCAGAGCGATGACTTCCTTTGACCCTGCTTCCAGCACGTAGCGCTTGATCAGGGCGCTGGTATCCAGATACAAAATCACTCCCGATCCTCCGAAACCAGGTCTGAAAGCAGTTTACCGCTCTTATTCACCGCTTTAGGCCGGTAGGGCTTGAGTTTTTGCCCATTCCATTCCGCCTGTCCGGCAGCGGCCATCGCCTGTATACGCTCCCTGATGGTAGCCTTAATAGGGACAATTTGCCCAATCGTTTTGCCGTGTTCAGTAACAGTGATCGTCTCACCTGCCTTGACGCGGCGCATATACTCGCTCAGTTTATTTTTCAGTTCGCGTGTGCCCACTCTCACTTCAGCCATATAATACTCCTTTACTTTATGTAACTACATTGTAGCAAAAGCGGCTACTTTTGGCAATGAGTTTAATACCTTATCAGTGAAATTCTTGTACCCGGCCCCCCGTCAGGGCGGGCAAAAAGCAAGAAAATTTAACCACAAAGGGACACAAAGGAACACGAAGGAAACCGGGCTTTTAATATTTTGCTCTCCTTCGTGCCCCTTCGTGACCTTCGTGGTTAAAGGCTTTTTCGCTTCCGGTTTGTCCGGGTTAGGAAAGCAATAAAAAAACACCCGGCGGGTGGTCGGGCGCCGCCGGGTTGTGGATAGGATTTACACGCTGACTTTGCGCGTTGGGGACTTGCGCTCACTCAGCCGCGTGCCGCCGATGACTTCATACGCTCTAACCGACCTCTCAACTCAAACTCAAGGCCATCCTCTTGATGTTCAACAAATGAGTATAGGTGACATTATCAGTGGTGGAATTGCCGCCGTACGTCCCGCAGCCCAGCGTGAGCGAGGGCGTCAGCCCATTGCAGATGCCGGCGCAGCCCTGCGAACCGGGCGTGTTGACCAGCACCCGGCTGGCCTGGATCTCCAGCGCGTAGCGTTCGGCCAGCTTGGGGTTGGTGGTGTGAATGATGGCGGTATGGCCGCTGCCCTCCGCGCCGATGATCTTTTTGCATACGGCAAACCCTTCCGCTTCGTCTTTGACCGTGAAGAGCGAAAGCATCGGCGCAAGTTTTTCGTGGCCCAGCGGGCCGAGCATTTCATCCGGCGTGGCAGGGATGACGACCAGGCGGATGTCGCCTTTGGGTTTGATGCCCGTACTCTGCGCGATGTGCAGCGCGGACTTGCCGATCAGTTCGCGCTGCACGGTGTGACCTTCCGCATCGAAGGCCTTGACGACGAAGCGCGCCTTCTCATCCGGCGTTAGCACCTGCGCGCCGTTGGCTTCCAGCGCCTTGATAAATTCCGGCAGCACGGATGCATCCACCACCAGGTTATTTTCGGACCCGCACAACACGCCGTTATCGAAGGACTTGCTCGAGACCACAATCCGCGCGGCGGCTTCGATATCCGCATCCGCGCAGATCCAGGTGGGCGCGTTGCCCGAGCCTACGCCAATCGCAGGCGTGCCCGAACTATAGGCGGCTTTGACCATGCTCGGCCCGCCCGTCGCCAGAATAAGCGCGATGTCGGGGTGTTTCATGAACATCATGGTCTTCTTGCGGCTGCCGCGCCCGCGCACCCACTGCACCAGGTCCGCGGGGGCGTTGTGCTTCTGTAAAACAGCCGCAATGATCTCGCCGGTCTGGTTGCCAACGCCCTGCGCCTCGCGGTGACAACTCAGGATAATGGCGTTGCGACCCTTGAGCGCGATCAAGACCTTGAAGGCAAAGGTGGAGACCGGGTTGGTCAGCGGGATCAACCCGAATATGACTCCCATCGGGCTGGCAATCTCGCTGACGCGCCGGACGTCGTCGTTGCTCAGCAGGCCCGCGGCTGGCTGCCCTGCGAGCGATTCCCACACGCGCAGGCTCCCAAAGCGGATCTTCTCGACCTTATCCGCCACGACGCCGATTTTGGTCTCAGCCACGCAAGCCTCCGCCAGCGCCTGGGCCTGCGCGGCGACGGCCTCGGCGACGGCCTTCAACATGGCGTCGACTTTCTCTTCGCTCCATCCGGCAAAGGCGCGCTGCGCCGCGACCGCGCGCGCGACCATCGCGTTGGTGTCGGCGTCGATCTCGTCCGCAAAAATATATTCCGCCACCTTGGTGGTCTCGCGCCTAATCTTGGCCGAAAGGTCCTCGCCCAGATTCTTCAGGATCACAAAGCCGATCTTCGGGTGCTCCTCGCACAGTTTGTCGAAATCCTCGCGCGAGAACCAGCGCGCCGAGACATCCGTCTGCGCGAACACGCTGGCCGAACGCGGCTTGCCGTCCAGCAGGCTGATCTCGCCGATGAAGGCTCCCGCCTCCACGTATGAAAGCACGCTGTCAGAATCGGTTTCGGTATTGCGCAGCTCCGCGCGCACTTCGCCCTCGTCGATGAAATAACAACCTTCCCCAGGGTCGCCCTCGCGGATGATAAGGGCTCCCTTGGGAAACTTTACGTCATGGAAATAGTCGTTGAGCACAGTGATCTCGGACTCTTGCAGCAGGTCCAGGAAAGACATTTGGCACCTCGATGATCGGTAATTTTTAATTGCGGTTATTATACCTTGACATCAATTATGTCATTTAACAAGCGTATGTGGTTTCGACACTTGCACCCCCGAAGGAGCACCGGGGCAGGTGCCGGGGAGTGCAGGTGTACGCCCTTCGCAAGGAACGCTCAGGGCTACTCAACCACCCATAATAAGGGTTTCAAGTATAAAGGTGGTTGAGCAGGCGGCGTTCTTCAGCCGCCGTATCGAAACCCCGTAATTTTAGGTTTTTTTTAGTTCGAATATCGTATAGTTTACGGGCCAGGATCGTTTGTTTAATAAGATATCCGTCCCTTTAAACACAGGCAGGACAGCCATGAGCCAAAATACGATCTCCGAACAGAGCCGACTGATACTGGCGATCAAAGAAGAACGCCTACTTGCGATGCCGGAAACCAGAGTCGATATCCATATTGGGATTATCAACCAGAGTCTCAGCGGGGATTATTTCGATATCCTGGTCAAGGGGATATCCCCTGAATGGATCAGCATCGATACCCCGGTGGTCCATCTGGCTGCCGGTGAAGCAAAAGAGGTCATTCTTACGGTCCAGCCTCCGCCTCTACCTTACAGTCGTGTTGGTCAATACCCTCTGGATGTCAGCGCAATCAGCCAGAGCGATCCCAAACATTCGGCCACGATCCACAGTTCCCTGATGGTAGCTGCCTACCAGTCCGCAGGCCGCATCGGGGTCGCACTGGGCTCGATTTATTTCTCCGTGGCCCCCGGCTCGAGTGTCACAGTTCCGGTCCTCCTTCAAAACCACGGGCTGAAGGAGGACGCTTTCCAACTCAACATCGAAGGCATCCCCGCCAGTTGGATCTCCACCAACGCGGTAGTTACCACACTGCAAGCCTCCGGGAGCCATGAGATCGAGTTTACCATCCAGGTGCCCCACTCCCCCGAAGCGGGCGTCGGGCGCATGCCTTTCAAAATTCTCGTCATTAGCCGCGATTATCCCGACCAAAAAGCCGAAGTGGAATGTATCCTGACGGTAGGGGCTTTCTCGAAGTTTTCCACCTCCCTGCAACCGGGGATGCTGCGGGCCGGGCAACCCGGCCATGTGGCCATCCATAATGAGGGGAACACAATCGATACTTACAGCCTGAGCTTCCACAATCCCGCTAATGCCTTGGTATTCGAAAAAGAAGTCCAGGTTTCCAAAACAGTCTCACCGCCGGAAGCGCCGAAAATTGAAACGGCGTATATTGAAATTCCTGAAGGAGAGAAGGTCCAGGTGGAGGCCGGGGGGTATGGAACGTACCCGTTCCGCACCAGGCTCAGGTCACGCCCACTGGTTGGCGTCGAGAAAACGTATCCTTTTACCGTCAAAGTCCACTCCGCCGAGAATGTCTCGACGCAACTCCACGGAGAGGCAAACGAAAGCGGGTTTATCCCGCCCTGGGTGGCCGCTGTCCTGGCGCTTGCGCCATTGGTTGCGTGCCTGCTTTTGCTGCTGGCCTTGAACAACACGCAAATGGCCGCCAGCGCCACGCAAACAGCCGCTTTCGAACAAACCCGGGCGCTCACCCAGCCGGCGCTTGCAGGCGGGCAGGATAGCGACGGCGATGGGCTGACCAACAGCGATGAGATCAAGCTTGGCACCGACCCTCTCAAACCGGATACGGACGGAGACGGACTGTCCGACGGACAGGAAGTTGCCACCTATAAAACAAACCCGCTGGTCCCGGACACGGACCAGGACGGGCTGTCAGACGGAGACGAAGTCCTGAAGTACAAAACCAATCCCCTCAACGCGGATACTGACGGGGATACACTCAAAGACGGGGATGAAATCACTCGCCGGACCGACCCGTTAAGTCCTGATAGCGATAAAGACGGCCTGTCCGACGGCGTCGAACTAACCTTCGGCACCGATCCGCTCAACCTGGATACCGACAAGGATGGCCTGCTGGACGGCCAGGAAAACCAGACCTGCCCGCGCCCGCTCGTCCCGGATTCGGACGGCGACGGCATCCTTGACGGAAAAGACCTGGAACCCTGTAACCCGAACAATCCCCTGTGGACCGCCACGGCGATCGCCGCTGCGCAGACACAGGCCAGCGGAGGGGCCACCATAGCCCCGCCGCCGACCAATGGTCCCAGCGCAACCCCGCTCCCGACCAATACCCCGGCTCCTACCAGCACTCCGCCCGCCACCAATACCCCGGCCCCGCCGCCTACCGCCACGCAGGTCTTTCCCACCCTGCAAGGAGTGATGGTCTTCGGGTCGAACCGGGACGGCAACCCTGAGATCTATGCCATGAACCTGGCCAGTCAATCCGTATTACGCCTGACCAATAACCCTGCGAACGATATGCAGCCCGCCCTGGCACCCGATGCGATGCGTGTCGCATACGTCTCAAACCAAAACGGGAATAATGAAATCTATTTGACCGGCCTGGACAGCAGGCCTCCGGTGAACCTGACCAACAATCCGGGCGATGACCAGCAGCCCTCCTGGTCACCGGACGGCAACTGGATTACATTTACCTCCAACCGTGATGGTAACCAGGAAGTCTATGTGATGCGCAGCGACGGCTCTGCGGTTCGCAACCTTACACTCAATGCCGCCAGCGATTTTGCCCCCAACTGGTTTTCCGTGCCCGGTTTTCTGGGCCTGATGACAGAGGACTGGATCGCATTTACTTCGAACCGCGATGGCAACCAGGAAATATACAGGGTCAGGCCGGATGGGACCGGATTGACAAACCTGACAAAGAATCCGGCCAATGATTACTCCCCTGCCGGTGCTACGGGAAGCGGGTTGAAGGCCCTGGCCTTTGTGACGGATCGTGACGGCAATCCGGAAATCTATACAATGACCGCGGATGGCGGCGCACCCGCTAATCTTACAAACAGCTTTTCGCAGGACCTGGACCCCAACTTCGATCCGAGCGGGAAATGGATCGTGTTTTCGTCAGATCGGGACGGTAACCTGGAGATCTATATGACCGAACTGGCAAGCGGCCATACGTATAACCTGACCAGGAACCCCGCTCAAGACATATCTCCTGACTGGTAACCTGTCGGAGCCAGGCAGGCAGAAAAACAACTCATTGGCAAATGCCAATGAGTTGTTGAAATTAAAACAAGAATTCCTGGGAAACCAGGAATTCTATAAATCAGGCGGCCCCGGCGGGGGTGGAGCAGGGACCGAAGTAAATCCGGGCGGACAGAATTTAACCTGAAATTTCCTCTATTTTTTTCAAAGAACAACACCCGTCAACGCTATTTTACATCACGGAAAGTGATTTTTCAAGACTTAAGTGGCCAGATTTAGCCGCAAAATTTGGCTACTTGTTCTTGGTTGCATTTATGTACCTTGCTTTTTCTGAAAGAATTTCACACCTTCAAGACCTTTGAAATGTGCGTCCTGTGTCCATAACGTGGCACTATTAGCACGAGCAGTAGCTAGGATAACGCTGTCGGCCAGTGGCAACTCAATTCATACGAAACCTCCGCGGCAACCAGCGCCAAGTTATCGTCTAGGTCAACAACCCACCCTTCTTTCATTTGATTCTAACTCACCATCAATGCAGGCGGAAAAACGTAACAGGATTGCCTACTCCCTTGAGCAAGGCCTGGTCCTGGTCAGCTTTGAGCCCGGCCCGCTTAATGGCAGCGCCCACCTCCGGCGCGCGGTAAACTACTTCCGTACAAACAATTTCGCCAGCGTCCGCCAGGGCTTGCACGCGCGCGGCGACGTTCACCGTCTGGCCAAAATAGTCCAACTGCTCGTTAGTCTCGACGGCGATACAAGGCCCGCTATGGACGCCGATCTTGAGCACAAGCTGCTCGCCGCTGCCCGCCTTACGCATTTCCTGCCGCATGACGGCGGCCGCTTCCAACGCAGACGCTGGGTCAGGGAAGCTGGCCATGAGCGCGTCTCCCATCGTCTTGACGATTGCGCCATGCTGGGCGGCAATGATCCCTCGAAGCAGCCCAAAGTGTTCGCGAACCAGTGTGTAGGCATTGAAATCGCCGATGCGTTCGTACATGGCAGTAGAGCCTTTCAAGTCGGTAAAAAGCAATGTAAGGTTCCTGATCTCAAGGCCACTGGCCGGCGGAATGCTTTCTGCGCGAAAAAGGTCGCGAAACGTTTGTGAATTAATCAACTCGTGCCCGGTCAGGTAGGGCGTAAGCGAATAAAGCGGACCCGTACGCTGTTCAGGCTCAAATGGCACCAGCCGTTGGTCGCGCAAAAGCCCGATCAAGATGGCCTGACTCGTACGATTGCGCAGCCGTATGAGGCCTTTGCCTGGCGCCAGCCCGCCAATTTCAGGCACAAGCTGTCCGTCGAATAGTAGCTCGAATTCCACTTCATGCGCAGTACCACTTGCCTCGACGGGGATATGAGCAACTGCATGGGTGGAGGGAATCATCAGCACATAGTAATTCGGTTCGAACTCCAGGCTGATTTCGCGCGTGGTGTTGGCTGGGATCCGATACCCGCCCAACATGGAAGAATAGATAACCTGGTGCGCTTCAGGGTGTAGCACTACGCTGGTGGAGAAAAAAGTAAACAGGCCATCTCGCTCAAATTCAAGCTCATCCATATGATGGAAACGGATAGTGCGTACCGAAGGCGATACCGTAAAGGCAACCTCCACCTGCTCTTCGAGGGCGGGGACAGTGTCTAGCCTGCAAAGTGAGCAATGATTATTCGTATGCAGCCAGCGGAGACCGCTCTCTCTGCTCAGGAAGGCGCCGCAACTCGGGCAGAGCACTCCCCAGTTGAAATCAAGAATCCCGGCGTGCGTAGCGTACAGGAACAGATCGATGGCCACATCGTTCCCAACTTGGCTTCGCTCAGCATAGCGCAACGGGCTCATGCGGAATAGTTCTTCATCCGGAGCAGTGTTCAGAAACGCGTCAAAATCAGCCAGCGTTTGCGATTCAAATTTTCCCGTAACGCCAATGGCGTTAAGGCGGGAAGCGAGGCTACTATTCGTCATGGCATCTCACGGAACGACAAAAAGGATAAAGTCTGACCATATCGCTGTGGATATTATGGCACAAACTTCTCCAAAGAACGTGGTCTTTTACAAATTTGCAAAGTCTTCGCGCCTGGGGCAGTACCGGCTACTTGCTCCATCCATCGGTCAAATTTGGACTTTAGGGAAGGTTTTACGAGTAAAAGGATCAAAAAGCCGGCCGGGTGACCTTCGGGGAGCTCTCTTGAATGATATACAGGAGTCGCCCACCTCGACCCCTCAAGCCAGATCTGCTATTGGCCGGCCAGGGCGGCGTTGGATTTATCCGCGGCGGTTTTCAGAGCATCCTGGGTTGACGCGGCAGAGTTGGCAATGGCCGTCAAGGCGTCGGCGATAAATCCGCGGATTGGGTTCCATGCCGCGAGCGTCGGTTCCTGCTTACCATACTGGAGCCAGTCGAATGCCTGCCCATACATCGGGTTGGTCTGGATAAAATCGGTCAGCGCGGCTTTTGTCGATTGGCGTGCCGGGAAATAAAAGGTTGACTTTACCCAGATGGCGTCTGCATCCGTGCTCATCATCCACTTCAGGAAGGTGAACGCAGCGCGCTCCTTGTCGGTCGTGGTCTTGAAGATGGCCACGCTCGGCCCATAGGCATCCACCACCGGATTGGGCGTGGTGTGCGGCTCAGTGGCGATGTTCCAGTTGGTGACTTTCCCTGCCTGGTCGATAGCCTGCTGGTAATAAGGCAACCCGGACGAAGAACCGAATACGAAAGCGACCTTGCCCTGCGAAAAGTCGGCCTGGTCCTGGAAGGGCTTGGCGATCACCGTGGCATACTTGTTCTTGTACAACTGGCCGAGGAAATTCAGCGTGTCTACGCCGGGTTGGGCGTTGAAGGCAACGGTCTTGTTGTCGGGGCTGAGCATGCTGCCGCCCCGGCTCCATACCCAGTTCGCAAAGCGCGAAGCGTCGGTGTTCATCTCGTAACAGTAGGTGTCCGGTGCCTTGCTGACTGCGGCGCAGACCTTCATGAAGTCGTCCCACGTGGCGGGCGGCTGTGTGAAGCCGGCAGCTTTCAACATGTCGGCATTGTAATACATGACTTCCATGCTGCGCATGAAAGCCAGGCTGTAGACCTGGTTGTCCTGTTGGACATAACGGTCGATGAAAGCCGGATAGATATCCTTCATGTCATCCGCCGTGAAGCCGATCTGTGGATCCTTCATCAAGGTGTCCAGTGGGATTACCGCGTCATTGGTGATGTAGTTGGCCACGTCGTTCTGATAAGCGATTGTCAGGTCGGGCGGGGTACCGCCGACGATCGCAGCCGTGACCTTCTTGTACAAATCGGCGTAATTGCCCTGGTAGGTAGCCGTGACAAAAATATCTGGGTGGGTGGAATTGAACTGGTTGACCAGGCTGTTCAGCACCTGTCCCTGGAAACCGCTTTGCCCGTGCCAGAACTGGATTTGGATCGCATTCGCTGTAGGTGTAATAGTTGGCGCCGGTGTGGCGGTTGCCACTTCGGGAGTGACAGCCGGCGCGCAGGCAGATAAGAGCAGAGTAAACAGGATGAACGATGCAACCAGGGTATTCCTTTTCATAATTTTCTCCTCTGTAGTTGGTCCGATAAAATGTTTTGGCGCTATTCACTATTAAATAGCGAGAGTCCTGCGCTGACTACTTTAGTCATCTGTCGGTTGCGCTGGCTCTTCGCTTCTCCATTGTAAACCTTGCCGCTCAAAATAATACAGTTCACCGGCAAATGCCAATGAACTGCTTAGCTTAAAACAAGAATCCCTGGTTCTCCAGGAATTCTGTCACGCCAAAATTACTCAGGCGGCCCCGACGGGGTTCGAACCCGCGATCTCGGCCTTGACAGGGCCGCATGTTAGCCGCTACACCACGGGACCAAGTGGTTGATCGGAAAAAAAGTTTACCATGCGTTATGCCTTACGTCAAGGCCAGTCAGATGAAAAAGGTGTTCAAGGAATCCGTCCATGCGCAAACACGATTACGGCCAGATTGTTTGGCTTGATATAAGGCTGCATCAGCGCGGTTCAATAACTGCATCAAACTATTCGTATCGGGCGAAAGCGTACTCACCCCAAAACTGACTGTTATCGTTAACGAACCTTTCTCCGTTTCGATGGGCGTCGCTGAAATGACCTGGCGCAGGCGATCTGCCATAGCCCAGGCCTTTTTCGGGTTTGTTTGGGGCAGCGCAACAACAAATTCCTCGCCGCCATAACGCCCCAGAATATCCGCCTGCCGCACGGTCGTCGCGCAACGCTGAACGACGGTTCTCAAAATATCATCCCCCCAGGAATGGCCGTAGCTATCGTTGACCTGTTTGAACAAGTCGAGGTCAAACATCAGTACCGAAAAGGGTCGCTCGTAACGCAGTGCCTCCTGGAACTCCGCTTCTGCCAGTTCGAAGAAATGACGACGGTTAAAAATGCCGGTCAACGAATCGGTGATCGCCAACCGGCTCAATTGCTGGTGTAAGCGCGCATTACGGATAGCGGCAGCGGCATGCGCAGTGAACAACTCCAGGATCTTCAGGTCAGTTTCATAAAATGCCTGGTCAGAAAATACAAACAACACGCCCAGAAAATCCATACCCCAGACAATCGGCGCACCGGCCACTTTGCCCCAAAACTTTTTTTCCAGGGCCGCCGTCCGACCGGTGTGATAATCTTCGAGCAGAATCGCCTTGCCAGTCTCCCACACGTGTCCGGCCAACTTTTCGCCGCGCAGGGCAGTTTTTTCAATCTCAGGTTGATTTTCACCCAGGCTGATCGCCAGTTCAAGAATGTCCTTTTCCGGGTTATGAAGGTACAAAGCCATCGCAGCGCCGTTGAGCATTTCAATTGCACGCGGCGCGATCATCCATACCAGCGCATCCAGACCCAATTCTGCGGCAATCTCCAGGCCGGCCTGGCGCAGGCTCTCGAGTTGGCGGGTGTAACGCTGCAAACGGTCCTCGGTTTGTTTAACCGAGGTCATATCGCGGGCAATACTCCCGAACAGCTTCAGCGACCCGGCTTGAATGAGAAACGTGACCGCCTGGATCCAGCGTCTGTCCCCATTTACATGGTTAAGAATATGGCCCTCCACAAAACGAGGCGTGCCGGTTTGCAAGGTTTCTTCCAAATTTTTAACGACCGCGTCGTGGATGGAAAAGCTTTCCTCTTCACCAATCCATTCCTGTCCGCGAAAAACATCCGGCACCACTTCAGACAGGTGCTTTCCAATCACATCTTCACGTTTCAAGCCAGAGATCCGCTCGGAACCGACATTCCACTCCAACACAGTTTCATACTGATCGAAGATAATAATGGCATCATTCGCCTGTTCGACAACACTGCGAAATTTCTCTTCACTGGCTTTTATTACCTCCGCAGCATGCTTTTGCTCAGAAATATCTTCCGACAGGCTGAAAAGGCTGTAGCCCTTCCCAGCCGGGATGGCATAAATCGTCCCACGCAGCATCACCTGCTGGCCGTCGGAGCGAAGATATTCATATTCCGACATATGATCCTGCAGATCAGAGCGGCCCGTTTCCAGAAGGGTCGAAAAGGATTTTTTGAGAAGAGCCAGATTCTTATCGGTACGAGAGTTTTCAGTCAAAAGGCGAAAATGAACATCCCAGATAAACTCCCCCATCGTTTCCTTAGCGCTTAATCCGGCAAATACACTCAGTGTGTGGTTCCAAAAAATGATCCGCCCTTCTTCGTCGGTGGCGGAAATACCGATATGAATCTGTTCCGCAAATTTCGCGAACAGATCTTCGTGTTTCTTGTCGATCTCCTGCCGATCAAGCTTCCCGTCCAAATGCATCACGGGCACCTTGCGGTCGCCTGCAGGCATAAACCCCTTTCATGTCCGAATAAACTCGGCGTATATGGTTGTTAATCTATTTGGGTAAACAGGAAGATATTATAATTCCATGCCGATAGTTTAAGCATTGTACACGAATTGCATTTTTATTACAAATCGTGGTTTTGAGGTCGGGTCCGGCACACGTGTTTTACAGGAAGCGCCCAAAAGGGGCCAGGGGCATTTATAATCAAGCCTGTGAAATTCCTGAAATCCATCTTCCATCATTCCGGCATTCCTCCTGAATACCGCTCGAATTTTTTCCATTTCTATATGGACATTGGCTGGTTCGGGGTCTTAAGCGGCTCCTCGATCAACTTTCTCAATGTATATGCCACGCGCCTGGGCGCCAGCGGCATCCAGATTGGCCTGCTCGGCGCCATGTCCGCCCTGGTCAGCCTGGTGCTGGTCATCCCTGCCGGGCGCTGGCTTGAAAAACGCACCATTGGCAGAGCTGTATTCTGGACCTCGGTTTTCTACCGAATCGGCTTTCTGCTCTTTGTTCCACTTCCATGGCTTTTTAATGCACAAGGCCAGGTGTGGGCCCTGATCGCGCTGGCCTTCATGATGGGCGCTCCGCTCGCCGCGCTCTCAGTCGGTTTCAGCACTTTGTTTGCCGAAGCTGTTCCCAACGATTGGCGGGCGCATGTCGCAGGGATTCGCAACATCGTCCTTTCGGTTACATTCATGCTCTCATCGCTGGTCAGCGGATACCTGCTCGACCGGATTGTCTTCCCGCTTAATTATCAAATCGTTTTTCTGATCGGATTTATCGGTGCGGCGATGAGCAGCGTCCACCTTTTTTTTATTAGACCCGTGCGGGAAATTCGGTCGGGGCTTGCTCCCGATGGACCTTTTCCGTTAAACCAGCCAATTGCGCGCCCTGAACGGCGGCGCACCCTGCTGCGCATGGACGTCTGGAAAACGCCATTCCGCAACACCTTGCTATCCATGCTGGCCTTTCACTTTTCGCAATATCTGGCCATCCCCCTTTTCCCGCTGTATTTCATCCATGAGCTCAATTTAACCGACGAGGCGCTGGGGATTGGCACCGCACTATTTTATCTGGCAATGTTAATCGGGTCTATGCAGCTTAACCGCATTGTTGGGCAGCTCGGCCATAAAAAAGTGACCGCCTGGGGCCTGATAGGCATGGCACTTTATCCGGGCCTGCTGGCTGTTTCGAACAGCGTCTGGCATTATTACGTCATTTCCCTGATCGGCGGGTTTGCCTGGGCGCTGGTTGGCGGCGCTTCCCTCAACTATCTACTGGAAAGCTGTCCGGAAAATGACCGGCCGGCACACCTGGCCTGGTATAACGTCATTTTGAATATATGCGTATTGGTGGGTTCCCTGGCCGGGCCTGCCATTGCCGGGCTCATCGGCCTTTCAGCCGCGCTACTCATTTTCGGCGGGCTGCGGGTGGTGGCCGGTATCAGCATTTTGAAGTGGGGCTGAACGCGGAATCTCGTGGTAACATAAAAACACCATGCCTGAAGACTTCAAAGTTGTCGCCACAAACCGTAAAGCCGGTTTCGAATATTTTTTGCTGGAGCGTTTCGAGGCCGGCCTTTCCCTGAAAGGCTCGGAGATTAAATCCATTCGCGCCGGGCAGATCAGCCTCAGCGAGGCTTACGTGCGGGTGGAAGCCAATGAGGCCTGGCTGATCGAAGCCCATATTGCCCCTTATGTGCAAGCCAACCGCATGAACCATGATCCGAAACGCCCAAGACGGCTGTTGCTCCACAAAAAAGAGATCAGCGAGATGTGGAATGCAGTCCGCCAAAAAGGGGTTACCATCGTTCCGATCCGCGTGTATCTTAAAGAAGGACGGGCCAAACTGGAGATCGCGATTGCCAAGGGCAAGCAACTCCATGACAAGCGCAATGCCATCGCCAAGCGCGACCAGGAACGCGAACTGCGCCGCGAGGAAAAGTAGACGCCATGCCTGCCTCAACAATAGGTGGCATCAACCTGCTTCCCGAGGCCGAAAAGCGGGGAATTTACAGCCGCATGGTCCCGAAAGAACTACTCGAACGCTTTCAACTGCCGGCGCTCAACTCAAGCGCTGCTGATGCATACGTGAAATTCAGATACGCCCCCGGCTCGAGCGATATGGAAGCATACCTGTACCACCAGCCTGATTTCCCGGACCCGGTCCTATACGGCCATCTGACCGATACACTCAACGGACAGATCCATATCCTGCTTTATATTTTGAACGATCCCAATTCGCCTCGTTTTGACGTGGACTGTATGCCCGACGGCACAACAACCCGTTTTGGGACGCTCAAGCGCAACCTGACTGTCGAGGAAGCTGCGCTGAATGCCGGCCTCGCCCCGGGCCAAGTACGACACGGCCTGCGCCTGCTGGCCCAGGCAATCGCATCTTTTGAAGTCTTTATTAAGAGCCTTGGGCAAGATATGTATTTCGTTGAGCCGCTTTACTATCATAATGCAATCATCTTCGAACGCTATGGTTTTAACTACCAGTCCGGCCGCCGCCTGATGGAGACAATCGAAACAGGCTTTGGCGCAGGTGGCAGTTTGCGCGGGCTGCTGGATAATTCGACCCCGTTTCGCAGGCCCGCAGCGGCCAGCAGCATCCGCCAACGCTCATGGGCAATCCACGACGGGATTCTGGGTGAGCCGTTCACGAATGTTACGATGTACAAGCGGGTGGGAAAATCGGCAGGCATCACTACCTGCCCTGGGTGTAACTGGTAGGCAAGCACCATCCCTGCGGAGGCTTATTGCTCCAGTTTTTCTTCCCGTATGCGGACGAACACATCGGCCATCTGGGGGTCAAAGTGCTTCCCGGCCTCACGCCGGATCAACTCCAAGGCATCCTGGAATCCCATCTCCTGGTGGTATGGGCGCTGGCTGGTCAGGGCATCAAAGACATCCGCCAGTGCCAACAGGCGCCCCTCGCGCGGGATGGATTCCCCCTGTAACCCTTCGGGATAGCCTGTCCCATCCCATTTTTCATGGTGGTAGAGAATATAGGGCAAAGCTTCTCTCAGATGTGTGATGCCTTCGATAATTTTTCCGCCCGCCGTGGTGTGTTTTTGAATGATTACGAATTCTTCCGACGTGAGGCTGCTGCTCTTGTTGAGCACCGCTTCAGGAATAGAAACTTTGCCAATATCATGCAGCAGTGCGCCGTATTCCAGAATGACCATGTCATCCATAGACCAGTTCAGCGCCCGGCCTAGTTCGATGGCATAGTTTTGGACACGCTCAACGTGCCCGCGCGTATAAATATCGCGCGCTTCGATCACATTTGCGAGCAGGATGATCGTCTGGAGATGTGCCTGGCGGGTGTCGAACAATTCGGAAATACGCCGTCGCTCCAGGCGTGCTCGCACCGCAGTAAGTAATTCATCCGGTTCAAATGGCTTGAAAACATAATCGTCTGCACCCAACTCACGCGCATGCGAAACATCGCCGCGGTTGGAGAGAGCACTCAGGAAGAGGAACGGGACGATCTCGCCGGCCGGGAGTTTGCGAACGCCCTCCAGCAGGTCATAACCGTCCAGGAGGGGCATGTTGATATCTGAAACAATCAGGTCTGGAAGAATGGATGGGAAGGCTTCCAACGCCTGTTGTCCATCGGGGTAAGCAAACACCTGGTAACCGGCGATTTCGAGAATCGTTTTCGTTGTGGTCCGTAAGAAATCATCATCTTCTGCCAGTAAAATTTTGGACATGGCTCTTCCTTGCCCTTTTTTCTACGGTCCCCAGCGGGGTTGCCAATCACAATACTTATTGTCGGTCAGACGGGTGAGATTTGAGCCGTCAATGCGCATGATGTAAATCTCACAACCGTTCCAGTCACGATAATGGTCAAAATAAGCCGTGAAGGCCACCCACTGCCCGTCGGGTGAAAAGCTGGGGCCCTGGCTGTTGCCACCCGATGGGCCGACCTGATGTAAGTCGGAGCCATCGGCATTCATCAGAAAAAGTTCGCGTCCCCAGGGCGGGCCTGAATAGGTGATGATGTGCAGTCCATCGGCAGACCAGTCGCTGCGCCCGCGCAATTCCGGCAGGTCGGTCAACTTTTGAAAGCCCGAGCCGTCCAGATTGATCACGGCCAGTTGCGACTTGTTGCCGGCCATCGTGGCAAACAGGATACGGCTGCCATCCGGCGACCAGGTGGGATCCCAGCCATCTTTATAGATTTTGCGTGGGTTGACGCCATAACGATCCATTACCCAGATCGTGTCTGTACTTGGCCCGTCGCTGCGCGTATAGACTACAGAACGATTATCGGGGGATATTTCAGGGGCGATCCCAACCATGCCTCCCAATCTGCTCACCTGGCCAGTTGCCAGGACCATCTCGTAAATCTCAAAATTGCCATTCAGGTTCGATGAGAATACAACGCTTTGGCCATCTGGCGAAAGCGATGGGTAAAAATGGCGGGCGTTGTCGTCCGTGGTCAGGCGGCGCTGACCGGAACCATCCGCATTCATTATGCAGATCTGGTCCCGCTCCTGCACGGCAAATATCTGGCAGACGTAGACAATTTTGCCTCCCGGACCCACGCCGGGGGGAGCCGCCGGCGTCAGGTCCGGCGAGGAAAACTGCGGGGTGGTCGTCACCGGGGCGTCAGTAGGAAAAACAAATGATGGCGGTGTCACTTTGAAGTAGTTGTAAAGGCTCCCAGCCAGGATCCATCCCCCCAGTCCAATTGCCCAGCAAAACAGAATAATACATGCTGCCGCAAATAATTTTGCGGCGCACCGTCCCAGTGTCCCTTTGGGAGAGGGCTCAGGGGATGGGGCCATTTTCTGGCCGTTTGGGGAAGCTTTCGTTGCGAGTCATGCGGGCAATCTGTGTATCGTCAAAGACACCCTTATGATACAGGTCAAGGAAGGCCTCCACGAGCAGCGGGTCAAAATACACCCCGGAATGCTTTTGGATATATTCAAGCACCGACTCTTCAGTGCAGCCCCGGCGATAAGGCCGATTGGAAAGCAGGGCATCCCAAACATCGACGATGGTAAAGATGCGGGCAGCGAGCGGAATTTCTTCGCCCTTCAGGTTGCGCGGATAGCCGCTGCCATCCCAATGTTCGTGATGACAATACGGAATCTCGAGTGCGGGCCGCAAGTAAGCAATCGGATAAAGCATCTGATAGGCAAACTCGGGATGCTGGCGCATTTCTTTCCATTCTTCATCGGTAAGCGGGCCCGGCTTCTGCAGGATGTCATCGCGGATGGCCATTTTGCCGATGTCGTGCAGAAGCGCGCCTCGACGGATATGAACGATATTTTCTTCAGGGACGTTCAACGCGCGCGCCAGGCGGATGGTCATTTCAGTGACGCGCTGGGTGTGGCCTTCCGTTTCCTTATCACGCAGATCGAGCACATGCGACCAGCCTTCAATGGTGGCATCGTAGGCTTCAGCCAGGTCGTGATGGGCACGCTGAAGCTCCAGTTCGGCACGTTTGCGCTCGGTGATGTCACGAATGACCGAGATAATAGAAGGTTCGTTGCCTACTTCGATGATGCGGGCAGAGACAAGCCCAATCCAGACGCCAACGCCTTCACGTTTGAATACACCCTCCATGTTGCTGATCTCACCGGCCGTCTGCATCAATGTAGAGAAGCGCTGGCTTTCTTCCAGGTTGGCCCAGATGTTGAAAGACAGGTTGTTCTTGCCAATCACTTCTTCAGGGCTGAAACCGGTCAGGCGACTGAATCCTTCGTTGACTTCGATATATTGCCCATCAGAAAGGCGGGCAATCGAGATGGCATCGGGAGAGATGCGGAAAGCTTTCGAAAACTTATCTTCAGAAAGACGTAAAGCCTGCTCTGATTCTCTCTTTTCATCGCGCAAGCGCTTTTGCTGGAGGGCGCGTTCAACGGCTTGGGCCAGGCGTCCAAGGCGGTCTTTAAGCAGGTAATCGGCTGCACCGTGTTTCATCGTCTCGACGGCAGCCTCTTCGCTGGTAGTTCCAGTTACCACCACAAAAGGGATATCCAGGCCGCGTTCCTGCAATAAATGCAGTGCCTGCATGGCCGTGAACTGCGGCAGGCTGTAATCGGCCAGGATGATATCGGGGATTTCTTCGATCGCGCGCAGGTAATCAGCCTGGGTATCCACCCTTTTGCTGACGTAATTGTAGCCGGAACGTTTCAACTCGTGCAGAATCAACTCAGCGTCAACTGGCCGGTCTTCCAGAACGAGCACCTGCAAAGGATTCATGTCAGCCATAATCGCCGATTAACAGCTACGTCGTTGAAGCTGGAACCTGATTCAGCAGCAGCCAGTACAAGCCCACATCACGTACCGCTTCGGTGAATTGTTCAAAATCAATCGGTTTGACGATATAACTGTTTACTCCCAGGTTGTAACTTTCGATAATATCGCGTTCTTCCCGAGAAGATGTCAACACGACCACTGGTATGGTACGAGTGGTCTCGTTGGCTTTAAGTTTTCTTAATACTTCCAACCCGTCCACCTTTGGAAGTTTAAGATCAAGCAAGATCAGGCGGGGGTTTTGAATAGAGGCCTGCGAGATATTGAGCTCCGAGCCAAATATATATTCGAGTGCTTCAGCGCCATCACGGGCGTGATGGATCTGGTTGGCAATTTTGAATTTCCGCAAAGCATACAGGGAAAGTTCAGCGTCGTTCAGATTATCTTCTATCAGTAAAATTTCCAGGGATATTTGTGGCATACCGCCTCCGGGAGCGAATTAACTATCCGCAAGTCCATATCAAATTATACCGAGTCAAAGGCAAGTATGCCAGTGCAATCGCTTTACAAATTGGACGAGTTTTCTTCTATCGGCAAGGAGAAGAAGAAGACTGCGCCGTGATCCAATTTGCCTTCCGCCCAGGCGTGCCCGCCATGCCTGCGGACGATTCGATGGACAATTGCCAGGCCCACGCCTGTCCCCTCGTATTCGTCGAGATGGTGAAGGCGCTGGAAAACGCCAAAAAGTTTATCTGCATAACGCATATCAAAACCCGTACCATTGTCTTTGACAAAATAGACAATTTCTCCCGGATGAGTAACCGCGCCGATCTCTATGCGCGCATGCTTACGCTCGCGCGTAAATTTGAAGGCATTCGAAAGCAAATTCACCCAAACTTGTTTGAGCAGCGCGGGATCACCCTGGCAGGCCGGCAGATCAGGAATGACCAGCTTGATCGAACGCTGCTCTTGGCTGGAAGAAAGTGTCGTCAGCGCCTGGTTGATTACATCGATAGGGGAGAAAAGAACCTTTTTCAAAGGCTGACGGCTCAAACGCGAGAAAGAGAGCAGGTCGTCGATCAGGCGCCCCATCTGCTGGGCATTATCGCGGATCACGGTGAGGTAACGCTGAATCTCGGGCGAAGATGCAGAGCCCAGTTCATCGGTAAGGATACGGGAGAAACCGTCAATGGCGCGCAAAGGAGCACGCAAATCATGCGAAACAGAGTAAGAAAAGGCTTCCAACTCCTTATTGGCCGTCTCCAGTTCGGCAGTGCGCTCGGCCACACGTTGTTCCAGTTCGTCATTCAACATGCGGATATCTTCTTCGGCCCGTTTCTGTGCAGTAATATCGCGGTTAAGCAAACCAATGCGGAAACCACGACCGGTATGGATTGGGAAAGCCACCTGTTGGACGTAAATCCATTTGGCGCCGGAAGTGAACATAACGGTTTCGACCGGACGTTCAAACAGGGGAGAATCTCCGGATTTGAGCGCCTCGAGCAAGCTGGCTTTATTTTTTATTTTTTCGATCCGGATGGATTCAATCAGCTCCGGAGGAGTAACCAGCGCCTGAACATCCCAATAATAAATGCTTATGGCCTCATCACGTTGAACGCCAGACATCTGTTCGAGAACGCTATTCCATTCAATCACTCGCCCATCCTCGTCGATTAAGGCAAAACCCTCCGAAAGCTGTTCAACAATGGAGCGGAACTTGGTCTCACTCTGACGGAGCGCTTCTTCGACCAGTTTACGGGCGGTAATATCCTGAAGGATGCCAATGGAAGCATAGTTGACCCCGTCGGTTCCAATCAATTGAATGGAACTATCATAGACCCAGCGTATTTGCCCATCGCGGGTGACGATCTGGTAATCAGCCTGCCAGACATTTAGCTTTCCACTGCGGGATAGTTTGAGCGCATCCACGGCGGATAAGCCAGCGGCCTCTCCAAGCATATGGACTTCCTGAATGAGCGTATTCAAGATCTCGGTTGTAATCTCTTCCAGGGCATAGCCGGTAATCTCACGGATACCCGTTCCCATAAACCGGAAAGAATCAGTCTGGTGGTCACGATAATAGGGCACCGCACCGGCAGCTTCAATCGCCTGTCGGTAAATTGCCTCAGATTTGCGCAACGCAGATTCTGCATCCTTGAGATCGGTAATCTCAGTTGCATTAAAAATGGCAAGATCGACCCGTCCCTGGTCTACAACTGGGGACAAGTTGCAAGAAAACCAGACATCTTTTCCATCGGGCTGGGGAAAAGAAAGCTCAAACGAAAGCGGTTTCCGCTCGCTAAACACCTGCTGGAGGGCATCCTGTTTCCTGTTAGGGTCATCACCGGGCAGGAATTCAAAGACCATCCGTTCCTGCAGTTTTTCATCGTCGATATTGCCCATCATATGATTGATAAGCAATATTTTCCCCTGGCGGTCGATTGTCATAATCAACTGAGGCGAGTTTTCTATCAAAGTACGCCAGCGCGCCTCGGATTCCCGCAAGGCATCTTCGGCCCGCCTGCGTTCCACGGCGATGGCAATCTGGGTGGAAATGAAGGCAAAGGTCTCCATCTCCTGCGCGCCCAAGCGGGTGGTCTCATCATAATTCTTGACCACCAGCACGCCCAACACGCCACGGGTGGTACGCAATGGTACACCGAGCCAATCCAGAAATGGGTGTTCCAGATCCGCTTTTGAAACCATTTCCAGAGCAGGCATTGTTTCGGAAGTAGCCAATAACGGGTCGTCGGAACGCAATACATGCGTCACCAGACCGTTGTCAGAATGGTGTATCGACGGCCACGTTTCGTACTGATCAAAATGATATGGATATGTGAACAGGTCAGTAAGAGGGTCGTAAAAAGCCACCATAAAGTTCCGTGCCGGGATGAGATTTTCCAGGATTTCATGAATAAGGCGGAAAAACTCGAACAACGTTTGCGAAGACTGCCCAATTTGGAAAATGCGATAGCCTGCTACCTGTATCTGATCAGAACGCTTGCGGGCCGTGATGTCGCGCACAGATACCAGCAAACGTTCTTGTCCGCCAATGGTGGCCACTCGCATACTTAAATCGACCCAGAACAGACGGCCGGATTTGTCTTTTGCCTGCCATTCCAACACCTGCGGCCCCGAACGTCGCGCCCGGCGAATCCAATGAATGGCGCTGCGGTGTGTATAAGGTGGGATACCTGAACTGAGATCTTCGATCGTGAGCGCAGGGGCCTCACCGCGTCCGTAACCGTACAACTCGGTGAATTTCGGATTGACGTCCAAAATCGCCCCACTCTCCAGGTCATGCACGATGATCGCATCATTGGCCGAATCGAATAGAGCCCGAAAGCGCTCTTCGTTTTCCTGGAGTGACAGGTAAGCCTGGTTTAATTCGCGAACTCGTTCTTCGAGACCCGAGACCAGTGCTTTGATCCTGTCTCCAGAGGAGTTAAGTGTATTCGCCAGGACCTTCAACTCACCGTGCATTTTCCCGGGATCAAGCTTGTAATTCAGGTCGCCCTGTCCGATGTGCTCAGCGGCGCGGGTCAATTGGAGCAATGGATTTCCCACCAGAATCCAGATGACTATGCCACCCAGTATATAGATGACAAATAAAATAACTGCCAACGTTAAAGAGGAGAAATACGTCAGGCGACCGATCGCAGTATCAATCGGAGAGAGTTGTATCGAAACGATGTCAATCCATTTCTTCCCGGGGGTTTCAGCATAGCCCACGATCATCCCCGCTTGAGCATCGAACGCATAACCTGAGCCTCCCTGCAAAATTTTCGCCAGTGTTTCGGCTAAAAAGTCACTTCGCATATCGGCGCCAAGACGCCCCAGATCGGGATGGGCAATATAGATTCCATTTCGATCTATTAAAAAATGAGCGGCATCAGGCGACTGGCTGGATGCCACCAGATCCTGTGGCGCGGTATTCTCTCCCAGGCGGCTAATAAAAACAGCATTGATCTCCGCTTGCTGTTGGGCATAATCGCTGGCGACGTTTTTGCGCACAAAAACTGCCATCATGATCAATAGCAAGACTGAAAGGAACAGGAACCAGACTGTAAGCCGCAACGCAACCGAAAAGAGGGAGCGTTTCATTCTTTTTCTCCACCAGAACCAGCTAAAAACCATCGATCCGCGCCTGAATGAATTTCCCTCTTATTATATGACTTGTCAGTAAAATTACATAATCCATAACCCCGTCATTAACAGTTTTGCAGGTTTGAATAATAAGAATTATTTTTTTAGTCGGTCCCTGGCCCAGGCTGAGTCTGTGTGATCAGTTGCGTTAATACGTGTACCAACAATTCGTGTTCCACCGTGTGGACATGCTCCTCAAACTGCTCGAGCGACTCGCCGGCCACAAAGGGGATTTCCTGCGTCCCAAGCACCGGGCCATTGTCCACCCCTTCGTCTGGGACGAGATGCACCATGACGCCCGTATGGTCGATCTCACCCTTCTGCCAGGCCTCGTAGGCACGCTCGATGGCGTGCGTGCCGGGGAAGGTCCCGGGCAGGGCCGGGTGCAGGTTGATGACTCGGTTGGGGAAACGCTCGAGAAAGACGGAGGAAAGCACGCGCATCCAGCCGGCCAGGACGACGTAATCCGGACGGTAGGAGGCCACGTAACCGGCCAGCATGGCATCGTAGGCACGACGGTCCGGCTCCTGAGTTTTGGTGATGACCGTGGTCGGCACACCCGCTTTGGCGGCGCGCACCAGACCGTAAGCGTCGGTTTTGTTCGAGATGACAGCCACGACGACGGCCGGAAATTCTTCCGTGGCACAGGCGTCCAGGATGGCCTGCAAATTGCTGCCGTTCCCCGAGACCAGCACGACGAGACGGGAGAGGTTGGGCATGGGGTTTGCCTCCGTAGGGGCACGGCGCCGCCGTGCCCCTACATAAACATCAATGATGGAACAATCGAACGCCGGTGAAGGCCATGGTCATGCCGTATTCGTCGCAGGCGGCGATGACGTCCTCGTCGCGGTTGGAACCACCGGGTTCGAGCACATATTTCACGCCGCTTTTGGCAGCGCGGTCGATGCTGTCGCGGAAGGGGAAGAAAGCGTCCGAACCGAGCGTGACACCCTTGAGCGTGTCGAGCCAGGCGCGCCGTTCGGCCGGGGTCAACTGGCGCGGCATCTGGCTGAAGACGTTGGTCCAGTTGGCCTTTTCCGCTTCAGTCACGTCGGGCTGCAGGAACTGGTCGATGGCATTATCACGGTCTGGGCGTTTGACACCCTCCCTGAAGGGCAGCGTGAGCACAATAGGGTTCTGGCGCAGGTACCACAGGTCCGCCTTGAGCCCGGCCAGGCGCGTACAGTGAACGCGCGATTGCTGGCCTGCACCGACGCCAATAGCCTGGCCATCGAACACATAGCAGACCGAATTGGACTGGGTGTACTTGAGCGTGACCCAGGCGATCATCATGTCGCGCACGGCGCTCTCAGGCAGGTTTTTGCTCTTCGTGACGATGTTTTTGAAATCGTCCGGCGTCACCGGGCGGCTGTTGCGGCCCTGCTCGAGGGTGATGCCGAAGACGTCGCGCGTCTCAAGCGGTTGCGGCTCGTAGACTGGGTCGACCTGCACAATGGCGTATTTGCCCTGCTTCTTTTTCTTGAGAATCTCGAGCGCTTCGGGCGCATAGGCAGGCGCGATGATACCATCGGAGACTTCGCGGCTGATCAGTTTTGCCGTGGGCACGTCGACTGTCTCAGAGAGAGCGATGAAATCGCCAAACGAGGACATGCGGTCCACGCCGCGCGCGCGCGCGTAGGCCTCGGCCAGCGGGGAAAGTTCCAGGTCGTCGACGAAATAGATTTTGCGGAGCACATCCGTAAGCGGTACAGCCACCGCTGCGCCGGAGGGGCTGACGTGCTTGAACGAGGCGGCAGCTGCCAGGCCGGTGGCTTGCTTCAGTTCACGGACCAGCTGCCAGGAGTTGAGTGCGTCCAGCAGGTTGATGTAGCCGGGCGAACCGTTGAGCGCGGTAATAGGCAGTTCGCCTTGTTTCATGAAGACGCGCGCGGGGGATTGCTGCGGGTTGGCGCCATAGCGCAGGGGGAGTTCTTTTGGCATGGGATGATTGACTCCTTTTTATTTAGTGAAGAATTACCTTATGATTGCCTTTGACCAGTTCACCGATCACAAAGATCGGTCGTCAACGGACTCTTTCGCAGATTCACGGATTTGAACGGATTAGGGCACCAGCCGGGTTTTGCGTTCGCCTTTGACCAACTCACCAATGACAAATGTTTCTTCCGGGATAGCCTTCTGCAGCTTCTCCACATCCTTCTTATCGACCACCACCACCATGCCAATGCCCATGTTGAAGACACGGTGCATCTCCTCGGGGGCAATCTCGCCGCGCGACTGGATCAGGCCGAACAGCGGGGAGATGGGCCAGCTTCCCTGGTGAATAACGGCGCCCACGCCTTCGGGCAGGATGCGCGGGATGTTTTCGAGGAAGCCGCCGCCGGTTAGATGAGCAAGAGCTTTGACCGTGGACGGTGGACCGAGGACGGTGGAGAGGGCGTTGATATAGGAGCGGTGCGGGGCCAGGAGGGCGTCCGCCAGGGGGATACCCAGTTCGGGAAAGACGGTTTCGAGCGGGACACCTTCGAAAATTTTGCGGATGAGTGAGTAGCCGTTAGTGTGCGGGCCGGACGAGCGCAGGCCGATGAGTACATCGCCGGGGCCCGGGCTGGAGCGCGGCAGCATGTTCTCGCGCTCCAGCACACCCACGATCGTCCCGGCGATATCGAACTCGCCGGGGGCATACACACCCGGCATCTCGGCCGTCTCGCCGCCCAGCAGCGCGCAGCCGGACTCGCGGCAGGCTTCGGCGATGCCGGTCACCACTTCGGCCACGATCTCGGGCGTCAGTTTGGACGTGGCGAAATAGTCCATGAAGAACAACGGGCGCGCGCCCTGCACCAGGATGTCGTCGATGCAGTGATTAACGATGTCGTGCCCGATGGAGTTATAGCGCCCCACCTGGGCCGCCAGCTTGACCTTGGTGCCCACGCCGTCGGTGGAAGCAACCAGCACGGGGTTTTTCATATCCTTGAGCGCGGAGGCGTCGAACAGGCCGCCGAAGGAACCGATGCCTGCCAGCACTTCAGGCCCATACGTGGATTTCACCGCGGCCTTCATCATCTCGACGGCGCGGTTGCCGGCGGCGATATCCACGCCCGCGGCGGCGTAATCCGACTGGCCAACGGACTCGTTCACGGACTCACGGATATCAACGGATTTTTTCACGGATTCGCGGATGGGATTTTCAACGGATTTCTTCACGGACTCACCCCCTGACGAGGGCAGGCGGATATCAACGGATTCAAAGACAGTGGCATGATTAGCGAGAGAACTTGTCACGGAAAAATGGATCGGTTGGGTAGATTCTTCAGTGGGCAGGGATGTGCCGGGAGGCGTCCAGACAAAACGATACAGATATTTCTGCCATTCCTGCATATTTGCAGGCTGCAAAACACGCTTAAATTGCAGGCTGGAACGTCCAAAATTATAAAGCATGCCAACCGGGCTGGCTGTTGCCGCCAAGTAAACAAGCACCTGACTGAGTTCGTCGTTCGTCAGGTCGTGGTCAAAGGCTTTGCACTCCACCACCAGGGACTGCTCCACCCACAAATCAAGATAAAGATACCCCACCAGCGAGTCGCCGACCCAGACTTCGACGCGCTTCTCTGTCTCCACTTGTAACCCAGCCTCGCGGCATAATTCAGCCAGCCGGCGCTGGTAAAAAGCTTCCTTATGCCCGGTCTTGAGCTCACGCTGTACCTGCATCGCCAGACCATTGACTTTGTATGTCAATTCATCCAGCGGCGTTTTGACCAATCCGGGCTTATCTTTCGCCATACACTTCCTCCAAATCCGTTTTATCCGCCTGCCCTCGTCAGGGGGTGAGTCCGCGAAAAAATCCGTTGATACGTCCGTTCAAATCCGTGAGTCCGTTACGGAGTCCGTTGATAGGTCCGTTCAAATCCGTGAGTCCGTTACAGAGTCCGTTGATAGGTCCGTTGATGAGTGGCCGATGTCCTTGCGATACTGCATGCCCTCGAATGAAACCGGCCTGATGGCCGCATAAGCTGCTTCCAACGCCTTGGCGATGCTGCTGCCCCAGCCCGAGACGCACAGCACGCGTCCGCCGCCGGTGACTACTTTACCGTCGAACAATTTCGTCCCGGCGTGGAAAATGAAGGCGTTCTGGCTGGCCACATCCAGGCCATTGATGGTACGACCGGTCGTATACTGGCCCGGATAGCCACCCGAAGCCAGCACCACACAGGCGGCCGCGCCATCCCGCCAGTGGATATCCATGGCGGCCAGGCGGCCATCGGCGCAGGCTTCGAAGATCTCGAGGATGTCGGAAGCCAGCAGAGGCAGAATGACCTGCGTTTCGGGGTCGCCGAAGCGACAGTTGAATTCGATCACACGCGGACCATCGGCGGTCAGCATCAGCCCGGCATACAGCGCCCCGATGAACGGACACCCCTCGGCGCGCAGCCCATCCACGGCCGGCTGCAGAATGGTATGGGTCAGTTCATCCACCATCTGCGGCGGGCAGACAGGTACGGGGGCGTAGGCGCCCATCCCGCCCGTGTTGGGGCCATGGTCGCCATCGAGGATACGTTTGTGGTCCTGGGCCGGAAGCATAGACCGGGCAATTTTCCCATCACAGAAAGCGATCAGTGAGACTTCCGGGCCGCTGAGACGCTCTTCGATGACGACTTCATCACCGGCCGCGCCAAACTCGTGGTCGAGCATGATATGACGTAGCGCCGATTCGGCTTCAGGAGCTGTTTCAGGAACGATGACGCCCTTGCCCGCCGCCAGCCCCGAAGCCTTGATCACCACCGGATAGTCCAGCGAACGCAAATAACCCAGCGCGGCGTCGAAATCCGTGAAGGCTGCATAGCGTGCAGTAGGGATGCCATGCCGCAGCATAAAGGCCTTCGAAAAAACCTTCGAGGCTTCGATCTGAGCCGCGACCTTCGATGGCCCAAAAACCTTGAACCCCGCCGCGCGCAGGTCGTCGCCCAGCCCGGCTGCGAGAGGCGCTTCAGGGCCGATCACGACCAGGTCGATGTTTTTTTCTTTACAGAGCCGCACAACCGCGGCATGGTCATCCACTTTAATGACAACACTTTCCCCGAGCATAGCCGTCCCCGGATTGCCGGGAGCAATGTAGAGTTTAGTCAGTTTGGACGATTGAGCCACCTTCCACGCAATGGCATGTTCGCGCCCGCCCGAGCCGATGATGAGGACTTTCATAAGTTCTCCTTTATCCGCCAATCTACGCTAATCTACGCCAAACCGGCAGATTATTCCGGCTTCCTTCTCCCTTTTTCCTTCTTACTCACTCACCTTACGCAGTTTTTGCTCTCGCTGGGGCTGGGCCCCCAGCGATTTATGCCACAAAACACGGCGGGCCCAGCCCGCCTTTGAGCATAAGTGCGTAAGGTGAGTTACTCATTTCTTTCTTTACGCGATGCCACGCTCGAAACCCGTCTTGACGTTCATCAAATCCACCGGGATGGGGTACTTGCCGGTGAAACAGGCCTGGCAGTAGCCGTCTGTGCGGCCGACGGCGCGCATCATGCCGTCCAGCGACAGGTAATACAGGCTGTCCGCGCCAACGAACCCGCGTATCTCCTCGACCGTGCGTTTGTGCGCGATCAGGTCTTCGAAGACGCCCATATCCACACCCATGAAACACGGATGCGTGATCGGCGGGCAGGTGATGGCGACGTGCACTTCAGTTGCCCCGGCATTGCGCAGCAGCTTGATCAGCGGCCCGGTGGTGTTGCCGCGCACGATCGAGTCGTCCACCATGATGACGCGCTTGCCGCGCACATTCTCGTTGATGACGTTGAACTTCAAGGCCACGCCGCGCTTGCGCAGGGAATCGGTCGGTTCGATGAACGTGCGCCCAACGTAGCGGTTTTTGATGAAGCCGTCGTTATAGGGTATGCCCGCGGCGCGCGAAAAACCGATCGCCGCCGGGACGGATGAATCCGGTACGGGAATGACCACATCTGCAGCGACGGGGAATTCACGAGCCAGTTCCTCGCCCAGGCGCTGGCGCACGTGATGGACGCTGCGCTCATCCCAGACCTGATCGGGCCGGGCAAAATAGATGAATTCGAACACACAGCGCGCCTGCGGGTTGACCGGCTCGAGCGCCTGGTGGACCACCAGGGCCTTATCGGAAAGCGTCACAATCTCTCCCGGCTTGATCTCGCGAATCACATCGCAACCCAGGGTCTGCAGCGCACCGGTCTCCGAGGCCACGGCGCTCCCGCCCGAGGGCAGCGTGCCCACGTTCAAGGGACGGAAGCCCCACGGGTCGCGCACCGCGTAGACACAGTCGCGCGTCAGGATGACCAGCGAGTAGGCGCCCTGCCATTTCTTCATACAGTCCTGGATGCGGTCGCTCCAACTGGCGCCTTGCGCGCGGGCCAGCATCATGGTCATCACTTCCGAATCCGATGATGAGGAGAGCCCCACCCCTTGATGCAGCAATTCATCACGCAGTTGGGCAGAATTGACCAGGTTGCCGTTGTGGCCCAGCGCCAACGGCCCATACATGGTTTCGATCATAAAAGGCTGGACGTTGCGCATACTCGACGAACCGGTGGTCGAGTAGCGCGTATGCCCGATGGCGTAATGGCCTTTCAAGGGAGCCAGGGTTTGCGGCGTAAAAATTTGAGCGACCAGCCCGACGTCTTTATACATGGACATCGTGCTCCCGTTCGAAACGGCAATACCGGCGGCCTCCTGCCCGCGGTGCTGCAACGCGAACAGGCCGAAAAAGGCCATGCGCGCCACGTCCTCATTGGGGGCAAAGATACCGATCAAGCCGCACTCCTCATGCGGGCGGTCAAAATCATCGTCTATAAACATACCTGTTTCACCTCGATCACTGGCGGAAGGCCGCGCAGCCGCACCAGCACCTGCTCCGGCGCTTCCGAATCCAGATTGATAAACGAGAAAGCCGTACCGCCCGGTTTATCGCGCCCGAGCCGGTATTCGGCAATATTCAGTTTCGACTCGCCCAGCAGCGAGGCCACTTGCGCGATCACGCCCGGGATGTCGCGGCTGCGAATGGCAAGCATAAACCCCTCGGGCAGCACATCCATCGGGATATCATCCAGGCGCACGATGCGGGGCTGCGAACGTGTCAGCAGCGTCCCGGCGATCAGCCGTTTTTCGCTGCCGGTCACCAGTTGGCAGGCCACCACGTTCGAGTATTCATCCATGCCGGAGGCGGTCATCTGGTGCACGCTCAAACCATGCTCGTTTGCCAGGTACGGAGCGTTGACGTAATTGACATCCTTGCCAAGCACAGGCGTCAGCAGGCCTTTGAGCAGCGCCACAGCCAGCGGCTTGGCATATTCGTTGAGCTCTTCCCCGCGGTAGGCCAGGTGCACCTGCATGCCCTGCAGCGAGGCGCCCTTGCCGTCCGCCAGCTGCATCTGCAGCGAGCCGACCTTCTCGGCCAGCAACATGAAGGGCGAAAGTTTGTGATAGTCTTCGCCATCGGCAAAAGGCAGGTTGACCACGTTATGATACCCCACTCCGCGCAGCGCATCCAGCACCTGGCGCACAATGCGGATCGAGACGTCGTGCTGCGCCTCGAACGTGGACGCGCCCAGATGCGGCGTGGCCACGACGTTGGGCAGTTGGACCAGGGCCGCAGACGCTCCACTGAGAGGTTCCGCTTGAAAGACATCCAGCGCCGCCCCGGCCAGGTGCTCCGTTTGCAGGGCCTCCAGCAGTGCGGATTCGTCCACCAGCCCGCCGCGTGCGGCGTTGATCAGCCGCGCGCCCGGCTTCATGCGGTTGATCTGGGCCGCCCCGATGATGCCGCGCGTCTCGTCGGTGAGCTGGCAGTGCAGGCTGACGAAATCGGCCCGTTCCAGCAAAGGGTCGAGCTCCTCGACCAGTTCCACTTTCAAGGCGTCGGCGATCTCATCCGGGACATACGGGTCGAAGGCAAGTACGTGCATGCCAAAGGCATGCGCGCGCGCCGCCACCCGCCGGCCTACTCTGCCAAGGCCCACCAGGCCCAGCGTCTTGCCTTCGAGATGCACGCCCATGAACGACAGGCGTTCCCATTTGCCATCACGCAGCAGTGCGTTCGACTGTGGGAGGTTGCGGCACAATGCCAGCATCAGCGCCAGCGCCATCTCCGCCGCAGCCACGGCGTTCACCTCGGGGATGTTCATGACCATTACCCCGGCCCGGGTAGCCGCCTCGATATCGACGTTTTCCAGCCCCACCCCGGCGCGCGCCGCAACTTTCAGATGGCCGGCCGCCGCCGCGAAAAAGTCCGCGTCCAGCGCGGTACCGCTGCGCGTGATGACGGCGTCATAGGCGGCAATCCGCTCACTTAACGCTGGAGCAGACAGGCCGTATTCCACATCTGCCTGCACGTCTGTTTCGGCCCGCAGCAGTTCCAGCCCGCTGGTGTAAATATCATCGGTAACAAGGATACGATAGGTCATCTAGATAATCTCTCATCATGTCATTGCCTGCACCGCCCACCCACAGGGGGCCGTTGGCTCCAGGGGGCCTTCGGCTCAACGCAGGTACGCGTGCGAGGAGGGCGTTAGCCCGACGAAGCAATGACATGTTGTTTGTTATTCACCAAACCACGCTTCAATTCCATTCGCCTGCGCATGTGCCTGCAGGACCCATTCGCGATAAGCCTCATTTTTGAATAGCACCTGATCCGCCGCCCGGATCGCCGCACAACCGGCCTGCAGAGCGGCCTCGTGCGCAGTGCCGCGCAGAAACTGCGCGGCACTGCGCGAGAGCGCCAGTGGCACAACGGGCGCCAGCCCCGGGCCCTCTATGAACACGTCCGCGCCATCGGCCACTGCCTGGCGGCGTGCGATCCCGCCGAAGCCGACGAACAATTTGGCCGTCCCGACGGTCGCCAGGTCCGTCGAACCGTCGCCGACCATCATCGTGCGCGTGTCCTTGCTCAAGGCAGCAATGACTGTGATCTTGCCGCTCGATTCGGCCAGCGGAGTGGGCGCGAAGGCCAGGTAGCGCTCGTCCGGGTTGCCCGTATAACGGTGGCGGATGTAATCCCACCACTGTCCCTGGAACGGGTCCATTTCCACTTCGACGGCAAACACATTTTCCGCCGGGATCTTGAGATAACGCGCCAGGTCGATCACCGCAGCCTTCAAGCCGCCGCTGACGATGAACACTTCCACGCCGGCAGCGTGCAGGGCTGCCACAGTCTCGGCTGCCTCGGGCACCAATGTGCGCCGGTAGATGCGCCCCACACGGGTCAGTTCGGCGCGCGTCGGCTGGAGCAGTTCCAGCCGGGCGGCGTAAACTTCTTCGAGCGGCACCATCCCGTCCATGGCGAGGCGGGTCAGTTCGGCAATATGCTCCGTCTGGCCTTTGAGTGTAGCCAGTTCGTCGATGCCCTCCACCGTGGTGAGCGTCGAATCGCAGTCGAAGATGACGCGTTGAAAACCGAGATGTCGTCCAAGCATGGGTCAAGTATAAAGGCAACCGATAAGCATACGCATGTTACTTGTCTATCAATTCCTTCAGTAACTCAAGTTTTTCGTATAACGTATCACGATTGCGTTCCACCAGCGTAACGTGCCCAAGCTTCCTGCCAGGTCGCGGCTCCTTGCCGTATAGGTGCAGGTGCGCCCCATCGATCTTCAGGATGGGCTCCAGCTCGGGCAGGGACCCGATCAAATTGAGCATGGCGCAGGCCCCGGGTGTGCGCGTACTGCCCAGCGGCAGACCCGCCACCGCCCGGATGTGGTTCTCGAACTGCGACGTCAGCGCCCCTTCGATGGTCCAGTGACCCGAGTTATGCACGCGCGGCGCCATCTCATTGGCGACCAACCGGTCGCCGACCTGGAACAACTCGATGGCCAGCACACCGACGTAACCGAGCGCAGCCATCACCGAGTGAGCATAGCCCTCGGCCTTGGCCTGCAGTTCCAGCATCAGGTTCGGGGCCGGGGCCAGCGACAGGCGCAGGATGCCATCGCGGTGCTGATTCTCAACCAGCGGATAGAATTCCGTCCGCCCGTCCCGATCGCGTACACCAATGATCGAGAGCTCCCGGTCGAAAGGCAGGAATCTTTCCAGGATCAGGGTCGGGTTGGCCAGCGCTGTCCAGGCGAAATCGACATCCGAATTCGTTTTCAAAACAAACTGGCCCTTACCATCGTAACCCAGGCGGCGCGTCTTCAACACGGCCGGCAGGCCCATCTTGTGGATGGCCTCGTCCAGGCCCATCTTGGAGTTCACTTCCATAAATTCCGGCGTGGGGATACCCAGTGATTTAAAGAAAGACTTTTCAGCAGCGCGGTCCTGGCCCTTTTCCAGTGCCACAGGCAACGGGTAGACCGGGACGTTACCGTCCAGGGCGTGAACCAGTTCGAGCGGGACGTTTTCGAACTCATAGGTCACTACATCCAGCCCGGCCATAAAACGCTGCAGCGCGTCTGCATCGGTGTAGTCCGCCATGATGTGCTCGGCCAGTTGGCCCGCCGGGGAATCAGGGGCCGGGTCCAGGAAACGGAAACGCAGCCCGAGCGGGTAACCCGCCAGGGCCAGCATACGTCCGAGTTGTCCTGCGCCGAGGATGCCGATGGTTGTCATAGTTTCAAGGTAGGGGCACGGCGTCGCCGTGCCCCTACTCCCTGGGATCCGAATGGTCGAGCACGTTGCGCGTCTGCAGGGCGCGATAGGCTTTGAGCGGTGCGCGGTATTCGACGTGCCGGTTGGCGACGATGGCAGCCGCCAGCAGGGCCGCGTTGACCGCGCCCGGGCGCCCGATGGCCAACGTCCCGACCGGCACGCCGGAGGGCATCTGCACAATCGAGAGCAGTGAGTCCATGCCGTTGAGCGCCTTCGATTGTATCGGCACGCCCAGCACCGGCAGGCAGGTCTTGGCAGCGGCCATGCCCGGCAGGTGCGCCGCGCCACCCGAGCCGGCAATGATGACTTCGAGGCCGCGCCCTTCCGCGCCGGAAGCATACTCGAACAGCAGGTCGGGCGTGCGGTGCGCCGAGACGATGCGCACCTCGTAAGGGATGCCGAGCCCGTCGAGTGTGTCGGCCGTGTTGGACATGGTCTCCCAGTCCGATTTCGAACCCATGATGATGCCGATGAGAGCAGTGGTCATTATATATCTCCAGAATGTTTTCTTCTTATATAAGTGTGCATTTTAAATGTCCGGATCCCGGCCAATGAACCAATAACAGCAACCGGGAAGAAGTAATATATGCCAGACTTCCAATAAACACACCGAGAATAGCCTGTAATGCTCCGAGAAGCATCACCCGTTCCATAGATATCCTAATTGGTTTATCCATAAATCAACAATTAGCGAACGATAACTTTGGCATTCCTCAAATTCTTTGCCAGCCTCTCCTCCACCGGATAAGCCCCCGGCACGAAGGTCTTGCCGGTCAGCATCTCATGGCTGGCGGCAAACGGAGCAAACATGCGGAAACCGGGTCTGTGGTTCACGGATTTATGTGCTACACTTAATTACGTGGAGGCTATGCTATGGAAACCCAAAATATTACGCTCTCCCTGCCCAAGAACATCCTGCGGAAGGTAAAGATTCTGGCGGTTCAGCGCCATTCCTCCGTATCACGCCTGCTGACGGAAGCCATTGAAAAAATGCTTGGCGAAGAAACCAGTTATGAAGAATCCCGTAATCGGCAAATCGCGCTGATGAAAAAAGGGGTTGATCTTGGATTCCACAAAGCGGCCAGCAGGGATGAGCTTCATGAGCGATAAACCAGTCTTTCAGTTCATGGATACGAATGTGTTGGTTTATGCATATGATCTTGCGCAAGGGGTCAAACACGATAAAGCGTTGGTCCTGGTCGAATCGTTGTGGGCAGCGGGCAATGGTTGTTTAAGCATTCAGGTGTTGCAAGAATTCTATGTAAATATAACACGAAAGTCTGACAGACCGATGCCGCCCGATCAGGCCGCGCAAATTATCCGGGACTTTTCAGACTGGCATGTCCATCGCCCCGGGGTGGAAGATATAATCGCGGCCATCGAACTTCAGCGGCGTTATCGCATTTCCTTTTGGGATGCAATGATCCTGCGTTCTGCTCAACAAAGCAATTGCGAAACGGTCTGGTCGGAAGATCTGTCGGGTAAACAAAAGTATGGGCCGGTCAAGATCGTCAACCCGTTCAAATAATCGAGGAATACTCAAGCAATCCCGGCCTTCTTCAAATTCTCCGTCAGCCGCGGCCCCACCGGGTAGGCCCCCGACACAAACGTCTCGCCGGTCAGCATCTCATAAATGGTGATATAGCGCTGGCTGGTCGCGGCCCATAGTTGGGCAGGCAGGGCTGGCGGTTCGCCCTCGCCCTGGTATCCGCGCTGGATGTAGGCCTTGCGCACCAGTTCCTTGTCGAAGTTCTCCGGTTCCTCGCCCGCCGCAAAACTTTCTTCGTAGGGTTCCGCTTTCCAGAAGCGTGACGAATCGGGAGTATGCATTTCGTCGATCAGTACCACGCGCCCGTCGGGCGTGCGCCCGAACTCGTATTTGGTATCCACGAGGATGAGACCGGCCTTGCGCGCCAGTTCGCTTCCGCGCTTGAAGATGGCCAGCGCCGCGGCCTGCACCTGCTCCCAGGTGTGCGCATCCAGGATGCCATGTTCGACCACTTCGGCAAGCGTCAGGCGCTCGTCGTGCCCGCTGGCCGCCTTGGTGGTGGGCGTGATGATCGGCTCGGGCAGCGCCTGGTTTTTGCGCAGCCCGTTCGGAAAACGATACCCGTAGATCTCGCGCTCGCCCAGCTGCTTGTAACGGTACCACAGAGCCGTGGTGGTGACGCCGGTAATATAGCCGCGCACCACCACCTCCACCAGCAGCGGCTCGACTTTCATCACCAAGGCCGCGTTCGGGTCGGGGATAGAAATTAGATGATTAGAGATTAGTGATTCAGTCTGCTTGAACCACCAGGCTGAGAGCTGATTCAGCACCTGGCCCTTATACGGCACGCTGGCCAATACCCGGTCGAAGGCCGAGAGCCGATCGGTCGTAACGATCAGGCGTCTGCCATCCGGGAGGTCGTACCATTCGCGCACCTTGCCGACGGCTTTGCCCGGCAGCGGCAGGTCCGTCGCGCCCAGGGCCTGGGGGAGGAGTTCGGCTAATTTTTCTTGTGAGATCATAAGACTTCTTTCATAGGGGCGGGGCTTGTCCCCGCCCAGGGCGGACACATGGGCGGACACGCAGGTCCGCCCCTACAAACTCGCCGCGTATTTTACACCGTTGGTGAACAGGGTCAGCCCGCTGCCCTGCCAGGCACCACGCGTGCGCTGCGGAGACTGGTATGGAAAGATGTGGTTCTCCGGGTGCGGCATCAGCCCCAGCACGTTGCCCTGCGGGTTGCAGATCCCGGCAATATCCAGTGCGGAACCGTTCGGGTTGGCCGGGTATTCGCCGTTGGCAGGTGCGCCGTCCGCGTGGACGTAGGTAAGCGCGATTTGATCCAGAGAGGAGAGAGTAGAGATCACAGACTGGTCGCCGGCTTGAAAATTGCCTTCGCCGTGGGCAACCGGGCAAGTGATACTTTCGGCCAAGCTTTTAGTCCAAATGCAAGTCTGAGAAATTGGCGCAAGCGTCACCCAGCGGCATTCAAAATGTCCCTGAGCATTAAACGTCAACGTCGCCGCGCCGCTATTCTCCGCTCTCTTTTCCTTATTCTGTTCACTTTCTCTTTTCTCTCCAGGCAGTATGCCTGCCTTGACCAGCGCCTGGAAGCCATTGCAGACGCCGATCACGGGTTTGCCGGCAGCCACAAAGGCGTTGATCTCGCCGGCGAAATACGAGTTCAGGTCGATGGCGAGCAGCTTGCCCGCGCCGAGCGCATCCGCATAGGAAAAGCCGCCCGGCAGAACCAGCACCTGGTAATCGGCCCAGCGCTTTTTGCCGCTGCGCAGGTGGTTGAGCGGCACGCCCTCGGCGCTGGCGCCGGCCAGTTCGAGGGCCTGCATCACGTCGTAGTCGCGGTTGCTGCCGCGGGCCTGGAGGATTAAGGCTTTTGGTTTCATTTCACAGGGTTCCATGCCGTCACAAGATCGTCGACGGACAGGAGGAACAATTCTTTCCCGGCGTTGTTGACGATGAGGGTCGGAACGTCCAATATAGTGGCTATCCGCAACTTGGGGAGCTTCTGGAGCAGCTTTTCGAAGGCGGCGGCGTGTCCGGGCTGGACTTCGACCAGCAAACAGCCGTTGGTCTCGCCAAACAGCGCGCGGACGGGATCGTCAACAGCCAGGTCAAGTGACAGCCCCAGCCGCCCCCCGATGCACATCTCGGCGGTAGCCACAGCCAGCCCACCCTCCGAGAGGTCATGAGCGGAACGCACCAGGCCTTGCGTGATGGCTTTGTGCAGGGCACGGTAGAGCGCGGGAGCGTTTTCGGAGATTCCGGGGACGGGTTCGGTGCCGACCGTGGACCGTGGACGGCCTGCCCCGGGGGCGTTGGGGTGGACGGTGAGTGCCTCGACCGTAGACGGTAGACCGTGGACGGTGGAAGAACCTACGGTCGACGGTCCACCGTCCACCGTCACGAAGTTAAAATGCGATCCCCCGAACATGGGAGCAAAGTCTCCCAACAAATATACAATATTCCCCGGCTCCTTCGCGTCCATTGTCACCGACTTGCTGACGTCATCGATGATGCCCATGGCCGAGATCAGCAGCGTGGGCGGAATGGCATGGCGCAAGCCGTCCGCGCCCAGGTATTCATTGTTGAGCGAGTCCTTGCCGGAGATGAAGGGCGTGCCATAACGGATGGCGGCGTCGTAGCAGCCGCGTGAAGCCTCCACCAGCGTGCCCAGCGTCTCGGGCCGCAGCGGGTCACCCCAGCAGAAATTGTCCAGGATGGCGATGCGCTCGGGGTCGGCACCTACTGCCACAGCATTGCGCACAGCTTCGTCGATAACAGCGTGGGCCATACGGTAGGCATCCAATTTGCCATACTCGGGATTGACACCGTTGGAGAGCACAATCCCACGTGTGCCCTTGGTGCCGATCGGCTTAAGTACGCAGGCATCCGAGGGCCCATCGTTCTGCACGCCGGTCAGCGGTTTGACGACCGTACCGCCCTGCACTTCATGGTCGTAGATGCGGATGACATGCGACTTGCTGGCAATGTTGGGATGGGAAAGGAGGGAGAGCAAAGTATCAGGTAAAGAAGTAGACAAGTTCGGCACAGCCGGTTTTCCCTGTATACTTTCTACTTTTTTACTTATTACTGCGCTTAACTGCCGCTGCGGCAGGCCTTCATGCAGGAACTCATTATCCAGTTCGAGCACCACCTTCTGCCCATAACGGACGACAATATGCCCGGTATCCGTGAACGCGCCAATGTCAGTCAGCTCGGTATCGAAGGTATCACACAACTCCTGCAGCGCGGGCACGTGCTTTGCGGGGACGGCCAGCACCATGCGTTCCTGGGCTTCAGACAGCCAGATCTCCCAGGGGGCCAGGCCGGGATATTTGAGGCGTACGCTGGCCAGGTCCACGTCGCCGCCGGTTCGGGAAGTCATCTCCCCCACTGCCGAGGAAAGCCCGCCCGCGCCGCAATCGGTGATGGCAGTATACAGGCCCAGGTCGCGGGCGCGGACGATGACTTCGATCAGGCCCTTCTCGACGATCGGGTCGCCGATCTGCACCGACGCCCCCGAGACTTCACCCGTTTGCGCATCCATGGTCATCGACGAGAAGGTCGCGCCGCGCAAACCGTCACGCCCCGTGCGCCCGCCGAGCACGATCACCCGGTCACCGGGCCGCGGCTTGTTGACGTGTTTGCGCTTGGGGGCCAACCCTACGCAGCCACAAAAAACGAGCGGGTTGGCGGTAAAGCCTTCGTCATAGAGAATGGCACCGTTTACGGTCGGCAGGCCGATCTTGTTGCCGTAATCCTGCACGCCGGCGACGACACCGGACTGGATGCGGCGCGGATGCAGCACGCCCTCCGGCAACGAGTCGGGGTCAGTATCCTGCGGGCCGAAGCACAGGATATCGGTGGCGGCAATCGGTTTGGCCGAAACGCCGATCACGTCACGGATCACACCGCCCACCCCGGTGTTGGCGCCGCCGAACGGCTCGATGGCTGAGGGGTGGTTGTGCGTCTCGACCTTGAAGGAAACTTCATATTCATCGTCGAAGTCGATGATGCCGGCGTTATCGACAAAGGCGGAGATGACGAAGGGAGCGTCGATCTTATCGGTGGCGGCTTTGAGGCAAGTCTTGATCAGAGAGTCGAGAGTAGAGAGTAGAGCCTGGTTTTTACCATCCACAACTCTCTGCTCACTAATCTCTATTTTTGCCTTAAACGTCTTATGCACACAATGTTCCGACCAGGTCTGGGCGATCATCTCGAACTCCACATCGGTCGGGTCGCGCCTGACGGAACGGTAATAACCCTGGATGGCTTTCATCTCGGCCAGGTCGAGGGCGGCGCGGCGCTCTTTGGAGAGAGCCAGCAATCGTTCATCGTTCAGCTCGCAGACGGAGATGGTCTCCGTACGGCCGCTGGATTCGGCTTCGAGCGGGAAGGCCGGTTCGATCTCACCGACGGTATAGCGCTGGATGACGGCATTGGCCAGCAGGCGCTGCGCCAGCCGGTCGGCAATCGCCTGGTCGACACCATCGATCAGGTAACGGAAACCGGTGGCGGCCCGCTGAACGCCCTTGAAGCCCAGCTCGTGCGCCGCGCGGACAATTTCACCCGCCACCGGGTCGGTAACGCCGGGGCGCAGGGCAACCTCCACCATCACGGTACCTGGCCCACGGGGCGTCTGCTGCGGGATTTCGGCCCACTCGACGGATTGGGTCACCACGTCCGTTAAAAGTGTGAGAGCCAACCGTTGCAATTCATCCTGCGACAATTGGCCCTCGACGAAGTACAAGTCCTGGCATTCGATGCGCCGCAGGCCGTCGAACCTGAGCGCACGCGCGTCCGAGAGCAGCCCGGCCGAGCGTGGATCGTGTTGGTTGAAGCGGACGACAAAGCGATAGATAGGCATCAATAATAAATCCAGGGGAATGTTCGCGCTGATTGTACAACGTGTCACTTGACGCGTCAATGTATCGATGGAGAATGGAGCATGGTTAATAGTAGGATTAGGGGTGAGGGTTGGAAAGATACCATCCTCAAAGAAACTCACCCCGGATTCCATCTCTCGGGGTGAGACTTAAAAGCTCTTCTTCGTTTTCTTCGTGGACAAAAATATTTACTGCTTCCCACCCATGATGTAGTGTTCCAAATGCGAGATCATCGACTCTTGCTCGGCAATGATCTCACGCAGCACATCGCGGATGGAGAGCAGGCCGAGCAGCTTGCCATCCTCGAAGACCGGCAGGTGACGGATGCGCTTGTCGCTCATCACCGCCATGCACTCCTGCAGGGACTGGCCGGCTTCCACATACAACACCTTCTCGGTCATCAGGTCGCGCACGGGGGTGTCCTGCGCGCTGCGGCCCTGCACTTCCAGCTTGCGGGCAAAGTCACGTTCCGAAAGGATGCCGGCCACTTCGCCGGCGGCGTTGAAGACCAGCAGCGCACCGACGTTTTGTTCGGCCATCATCTTCATCGCCTCAAGAGCGCTGGCCTCCGGGGCGATCGAAAGGATATCCGGCTTGCGTTTGTTGCGCATCAGGTCACGGGCAGTAGTCATGGGTGATTTTCTCCTGAACGATTAATACCAGTGTACATGCACATACGCGCAATGTCAATTTTGGGATATTTTTCACCATGAGGGAGGTTTATAAAATGTTCCGACGGTGTCTTTCAAAACAGGTGGGAATTGGCTGGCCGATAAAACGCCCTGACGGATTGGTTTGACGAAGGTCGCATATTTGCGTAATTCCTGGCTGGGCTTATCAGGAATTGGGTTCAACACACCTACGGGACATTTCAATTCGCTACGCACAAGCTTTACAGGTTCCACAAGATCAGAATCGTTGGAGATTAAAATGGCTGCTTCATAGCGTCTCTTATACCCATCATTGATCAAATGGGCAGCGATATTTACATCTGAGCCTTTTTCTTCTGTCTTGAGCACGGCTACGTGCTTTGGTCCCCCTGGGATGGGTTTAGCAACAGGCATCATAACGACATGTTCAAGGAAATGCCCATAAATAATTTCCAGCCTGGGCAGAGTGCGCAAAGCGCGCAAATATACCTGCTGGCGGTTAGGCTGGTCTGGGTCACTGGTGCGGGCGCTAACCAACGCTGTGAAATACTTGATCTGAACAATTTCGTTTTTTGGCAAAAGGAACTTGCATAAAGCCAGAATATTCAGCCATTTGTAGGGCGTTTTTTTGAGTGCGCCGTAATATAGGTTGAAACCGTCTACGTAAATGATCGTTTTCATATTTCCCGCCATGAAGTTAAAAAGCAGAGGCGGTCTAAGACCGCCTCGCACCCTGTCCCCGAAGGAACAGGGGGGATAGGCTTATTTTATAGCATAGGGCAATCTATTTGTCAAATACGCACAGCGCGGATTTCGGCATTGATATCCGCCTGCGTGATCTTCTGCTTCTTGGCTGTAGACCGGGCATCTTTGAGCGCATCTTTGAACTCACGCCTGGTTTTTTCTTTATCAGGGATGCTGATTTTCAGAAAGCGCACAAAGGCCAGCACATCTGCGCGGCGGGACTCCGGCAGGGTGGCAATTTCGCGCATAATGGTTTGCTCTAAATTGGTCATAAGACACCCCTGTTCCAATTATACAACGCCTGGCATTTGTAATTTACACCCCATTGCGCACATGGGCATCCCGCGCGGCAGCGATTTCAGCTTCGAGTTCCGCATCAGTCAGGATAGGTTCATCCAGCGCGGCAAGTTTTTCGGCTGTGGCAAACAGGGATTCCACACGACGCTGCCTCAGATCAGGTTCGTCTGCCATTACGATCACACGCACGCCATCTTTGAATTTGCCCCGATATTTGGCCGGGATTTGAATACTGTCATCTTTGATTCTGGTCTTGAATTGTACAGTTTCCATAAGACACCTCTGCCCCAATTATACAACGCCATGCACTTCTGACTAATACTCGCTGATCATACGTCCAGGGTTTCTTAAAATCGATCTTCGTCCGCGAATTTACGCCAATCTCCGCTAATCTCTTTAAAATTCGCGTTTATTCGCGCAGATTAGCGGATCAAAAAGCCTTCGCACAGGCTAAAAGTAAGTATCTTCTTCTTCACTCGCCGGGACTTCGGGCGCGGCATGCAGCGGATGGACCCACATGCCGCTTGCATACATCAGCATCGCCAGCTGGTGCGGCGTGGGCAGGCGCTCGAACTCCACGCCGGCCATGAATTCCACGACCAGCTGCTGCGAGGGCCGCTCTGTCTTGAAGGTTTTCTGCACCTGCCCCAGGAAATATTTGGCGCTCTCGCTGGAAATCTTGAAACGCGCCGCGATGGCTTCGGATGGTTTGGTCTTGCCCATTTTCTTTACTAGACTCCCTTGTACGCTCATTCGTTTAAAGTGGCTCTTCCCCCGATTATAGCGCCGAAGGCCGCCGGGCGGGCCGTGTCAATGTTGGGATATTTTTCACTAGGGACGAGCTGCGGCCTTAGTGAAACGACGATTATAGAGTAGATTGAAGCATAAGTGTCATTGATGGCACCCGTTCTTGATTTGAAACGTTTGAGTATTACGCAAATCATCATTTTCGAAAGATTTTGATTTGGTGTATACTTTTTACATAGGATTTGAAAGTTTGTTGTTGTGCTGATCTATAGAGTTGTACGTAGGTAGTTGAAGCTTGTTCTTTTTCTAATTGACAGAGTAATGGGAGGTGGTCAATGAAAATCGGAATTACGGCTGATCTACACTTAACATCGAATAGTCTTCATCCTGAACGTAACAATGCGATGATAGATATTCTTGAACAGTGCAAACACGAAGGCATTGAACAACTCATTGTGTCTGGCGATTTATTTGATGCTCCCTTGCCTAATTATTCGGAATTTGAGTCAATCTGTAAGAGATCCGAATTTTCAAAGATTCAACTGCTCATCATTCCCGGCAATCACGATGTGAATATAAGCAATAAGCAGATTGTGGCAAAAAATGTTCGAATTTTTGAGCAGCCTGTTCGTGAACGGCTGGCCGACGGATGGGAAGCCTGTTTCATCCCTTATTGCGACGGTCAGACAATGGGCAGAGCTATTGGCGACATCAGTGAAAAGACCAACATGCATAAATGGGCGTTAGTGGGACATGGCGATTGGTTTGATAATCTAGACGCCCCCAATCCATACGAAGACTCAAAAGTATATATGCCTTTGACACGGAAAGAACTTAATCTATTTAAGCCGGATTTCGTGTTTTTAGGACACATCCATGTCCCTCAAAAAATGGGCAACGTGTATTATGCGGGTTCTCCATACCCTGTAGCAGTAAACGAAACGGGCTATCGTCGTTTTCTAATCTTAAACACTGAAACCAACAAAGTAGACGAAATGCGGGTCAATAGCGACCAATTATTTTTCGGTGCACGGTTAATGGTTTTGCCGACCGGAGACGAGCAAGATCTTTTACTGCATCAAATTAATGAATGTAAACGTGGCTGGGAAATCAGCAAAAAGGACATGAAACGAGTGAAGATTCGCGTTGATGCCGTTGGATTCTCGAACGACCGCGCAGCCGTTGCCACGACGATCAAGGAAGGGTTCAAAGAATTTGAATTCCTGGATGATCCTAACATTTCTCAAGTCAATATTGCAAATGATAATGAAAGAAACTTCATCGTTGAGCAGTTTCAAAAAGAGTTAGAGGGAACAGACTACCCTGTTGGTGAGGAGAATGAACCGACCAGTGAGCAAATCATGCTTAAGGCCATGGAACTGATTTACGGGAGATCCTAATGCCAATCAAAATTAGTCAAATCGAGACAGATTCTCTTGGCCCTATTTCAACGCTGAAAGCAGACTTGGCGGATGTTACTCTGATCTATGGTCATAATGAGAAAGGGAAGACGTTTCTGGTCGAACTAATTCTGCAGTCCCTATTTAAGAATTTGAGTGGTTTCAAGGATGAGTTCCGTGTAAAAAAGCTAAAGGGTACAGTTACCATATCGGGCCTAGAAGAGAAACAAGTACTTTTTTCACCTTCTTCGAAGAATAAACTTGATTCCATCCGAGAGGAGCAGGGTTTGGGAATGCCACCAAATATTGCTCGTTTACTGGTGGTTAAAGGTGGAGATACTGAAATAGATAAAAATACTGATAGCGGCATTAGCCATAATGTATTAAGGGAATTCCTTTCGGGTCAGGGAATTCTCGATTCAATCCAAAAGAACATTCGGCTAAAAAGTACGAAGGATGCAAGAACGGGACCGAAAGGGCGATGGACGCGAAAGGAACCTGCACCTCTTGCTATTTTCCCCAACGGGGCTGCCAGTCCGAGACCGGATTGTCCGTCAGGCGCAGCTGTCCGGCCCCATTGCGCCCGCCCTAGCCCGGCAGGGAGTCTACCTTCCCGGCTCATAGCGCATCGCCACCGCCCCCGAGCCGAACTCCAGCCGGCTGACGAGCTTCAAGTCGACATAGTTGGATAGCCCTGCGAACAACGTCGGCCCGTGGCCGGCCAGCCTGGGATGCACGATGAACTCGTATTCATCGATCAGCCCCAGCTCCGTCAGCGCCAGCGCGAGCTGCGTGCCTGCCACGAACAGTCCCCTGCCCGGCTGCTGTTTGAGCTGCCGGACGGCCTGCCCCAGGTCCCCGCGCACGAGCTCGGCGTTCCAATCGACCTGCTCCAGGGTGCTCGAGACGACGTATTTCCTGGCTGCATCGATGGTGCGGGCGAAGGGCTCCATCCAGGGCAGCATCCAATCGGGCCTCTCGCCCGTCTGCGCCGGCGCCCGCCAGGCTGCCTGCATCATTTCGTAGGTTACCCGGCCAAAGAGCAGGGCCTCGGCCCCGGCCAGGTTCTGCTGCGCGTGACGGTGCAGTTCTTCGTCCACGATCCCTGCGCGATGGTCGCAGCACCCGTCCAATGTGACGTTGATGGAATAGCGAAGTGGTTGCATGGCATACTCCTGAAGTGGCCTGACGACCAAGCGCCGCCTACAATCGCCGGCCGCCGTGTTGAACGCTGCCGGGTTCTATGGCCGCCCGGTTGCGGCTTTTACCTCACGTGCTTCGGTCGGCCGGTAGGCCTGGATCGTTATCCCCTGCGGGGTGGACTGTTCCCCGACACCGGCCCGGGCATAGCGCTCGGCTATCCCGGCTACCGGTGCGCCGGGCCCCTGCACCACTCCGTCAACGGAGACCTGCGTGGTGGTCGTTAGCTTCATGGTTGTGGTTCTCCTCTCGTTGGTCTGATCGTTGTTAAGTCGGACCTGGCCGCATCGATCTTATCAGTCGAGGTACAGTCAGTGGTGCAAATTGATGATGTGTCTTCGCCTAACGCCGTGTTGGGCGCACTTATGGAACGCCAAATTCCGGTCCTGAAAACCAGAATCGCCGCTAATGGGCCCTTCGATGAGAAATCTATTTCACGTGCTCGGGCCCGGCATGGGGGTTTGCGTAGTGCGGGTGGCGGCCGGTGGGCCGGTAGACCTGGATGATCACCCCGCTGGGGGTGGCTCGTGAGTCGACCAGGTCAAGCGCGGTGTCCGGGCCAGTGTCAGGGAATAACCGCGTGCCCTGGCCGATGACCACGGGGTATGTGAGCAGGATGATCTCGTCGACAAGCCGGTTGTCGAACAGCCAGCGGACGAGTTTGCCGCTGCCGTGCACCTGCAGCTCACCCGCCGGCCTGGCTTTCAGCTCGCGGATGGCCGCTGCGAGGTCACCGGAAAGGACGGTCGTATCCGCCCAGCGCGGGTCGGTGAGCGTAGTCGACGCCAGGTACTTGGGCTTCGTGTTCAACGCCGTCCAGATCGGGCTGTCGCCCGGATCGTCCCACACTCCCCAGGAGCCGGCGAAGATCTCGTAGGTGCGCCTCCCGAACAGGAAGGCGTCGGCGCGCTGGTAGACCCCACCGAGGAACGTCGTGGCCTCGCTGTCGAACAGCGGCGGGGCCCATCCGCCACGCTCGAATCCGCCCCTGCGGTCCTCATCCGCTCCGCCGAGTCCCTG
>WNFL01446022.1_pt2 | contig 56693 bp, 54 predicted proteins | sample 5400361 | NCBI WGS metagenome assembly WNFL01 (sample SAMN13153351, study PRJNA577476) | soil metagenome | isolation source: 40 cm soil on Douglas fir-dominated hillslope | place: USA:California | collected 2013-09-17 | reverse complement strand
GGAGCGGAACACGGCGGCGCACTCTAGCGGATCGGCGGCTCAGACCGCGCCGAACGAGCCGAGGGGCTTCTCGCGCTCGGTCAGCTCTTCCATCTCGCGGTCGAGGGCTTCGTAGTCCGTGCGCCGCGCCGTCCGGAACCGGAGGTAGTCCTCCTCGCTGTTCCAGCGGTCGACCGTCACCCAGCGCCCCTCGCCCCGCCACAGCTCCGTGCCGAGGTACCCCTGGGCTCCGCGGAAGAGCTCCGCCCACCGCCCGCGCGGCCCGTAGGCGCGCTCGAAGTCGACTTCGCGGCCCGAGCGGGCGACGAACTCCCAGACGATGACGTGCATGCGCCGAGCGTACACCGGACGAGAGATGGAGGCAGCGGAAAGTCGGAGCGATCATGCCGCGGGCGCGACCACGTCGCTTTTCAAATCTCCGTCTTCAGCACCGTCACATCACGGTCAGGGCGGGTCTACCACGTCGATATGCATGATGGTGGTCTGCCCGAAGCGCAAAAGCGCCGTCTGGTGCCCTTGCGGGTCGCTCGGAGATGGCTGGCACTGGGGGTTCGGGTTCCGTTGATCCGAGCAGAGAGTGGCAGCGGCCCCCGATACGTCAATCCAAGCAACTGCTGTGAGAGGAATGTCGATGTGCTCGCCGCCCCTAGAGCAGATGACAATGCCTGATTCCGCCGCGATCAGGAACTGAATCGAAGGTGAGTTGCCCGAAAAGGAATACGCGCGACCTCCATCGTCGCTCGTAACACGGAGGTACGCGGTACCTGCCTTTGACCCCGCGTAGGTGACCTCTTTATGGAGACAGGTCCTGTCATTGGTCGAATCACCACCACAAGAAGGAAGGGCTGCCGCCACGACGAATGCGCACAGCATGAGTCTGTGAGCTTGCATGCTCCCCTCCTCTCCAGCGACCCGCCTGGTGTCAGCTTCAGGATATACGGTGTGCCGAGCTCGCCTGGATCGCCGGGCTCGCCAGCCAAGTCTCGTCGATGGACGGCACGTTCACAACGAGCTGGCAGGCGTCCCAAACGAGATAGCGGCCCGTCTCGATGGACCACACCTCATCGGACAGGTGCCGCACGGGCAGCAGAGTCACTGCGGGATCGGCGGGTGCGTGATGCCGTACAGGCGGCTGCTGCGCCGGATCTCGGCGGTCCCAAGACCCTGATTTCCCTCTGATGAGGGGCTGGGGATGGAGGCACCGGCCGGATTCGAACCGGCGAATGCGGGATTTGCAGTCCCGTGCCTTACCAACTTGGCGACGGTGCCGTGCCTGGAGGGTCCCGCAGGTATCGCGGAGACGGACCCGCGTCAAGGTCCGTACTGACGCGAGCGCAGCCGCGCCACCCTGCCCTTCGCGCCGACTGCCCACCCGCCAGGACCCTGCATGGCCACGGCGTTGTAGCCGGAGCCGACGGCGTCCCAGCCTCCACCGAGCTCCAGGGAATCGGTCCCGGACGTGCCCGTCGCGACCAGGCGGTCGCGGCCCGCATATGAAACCGACGACCGGTAGCCAGGCGGCGCGGGTCCCTTTTCCCAGGTCCGCCCTCCGTCCCTGCTGGTGGCGAACACTCCCGGCGCCTCGGGCGCCAGGTAGTCGCCGCCGACCAGGGCAGCCAGGCCCCGGCTCGTGAGCGCCAGGGAGAAGATCCCTCGCGACGGCGCTCCGCTGGGAGCTGGAGCATCTGCCGCGGACCAGCTCCTTCCCCGGTCCGCGGAGTGGAAGACGCGCGCCACGCTGCCGCCGGTCGCGAACCACAGGTCGTCTCCTCGCACGACCAGACAGGAATTGCTGGCGGCGAACGCCCCCTCGCCGGGTTTCGCCTCCGGGCCGGGCAGCTCGTGCCAGCTTTCTCCGCCGTCGCTCGTCTCGATGAGCACGAATCGCCCCGCGACTGGATCGCCGAGCGCGTACCCGCGCGAACGGTCCGCGAAGGCGAGCGCGTCGAAGAAGATCCCGGCCGTGTCGTTGCGGTACACCGCGCGCCAGCTCTTCGCGCCGTCGTCGGTGCGGAACATGCGCGCCGGGCCGCCAGCGTTCAGCAAGATCGCCTGGTGGGCGTCGAAAGCCGCGAGGGAGCGGAAGTCGAGCGCCTCGGCATCCGCCACCGCGCCGGACTGCCAGGTGACGCCCCCGTCCACGGTTCGCAACCAGGTCCCGCCGCTCCCGCTGGCCCAGGCGACGTCGTTGCTGACGGCGATCACCGCCCGGAGGTTGGCATCGACACCCGACGATTGCTCGGTCAGCTCCGGAGGCCGGAGTCCCGCGATACGCGGCCCCAGGCAGGCGACGAGCCAAGCAAGCGCTGCAACGACCAGCTCGCCACGCACGCGCCGGCGGCGCCACCGCCCGAGCTCGTCTCTCACGGCGGCGACGGGCCTGGCTTTTTCCTCTTGGGCACCACCAAGCCCCGCGATAACCGGCGCAGCACCCGGCGGAGCTGGCGCTTCTTGTACCGGGGGTGCGCGTTGATCCCGCTCTCGTTCGCCCGCGCGGTGTCGGCGTCCACCAGCTGCAGCTCCACCATGCAGAAAGCGATGCGCCCGTCGGCGGCTTCCACCGCGCGCTCGGGAAGGCGGACCGGAAGGTCCACCACGAAGTTGAGCACCTGGTAGTCGTCCCCGCTGAACTCGTTGGCTGGAGGGGCGTTGCCTTCGCGCCGGTCGTGCTCCTCGAGGTGCAGCCCTGCCTGCAGCTCCGGCGCGAGCTTGCGCAGGGTCGGAGTGTCGCGCACCAGGCGGCGGAAGCTGAACAGCGTATTCTGCGTCTGCCCGGGCACCACGAAGTTGAACGGCACCAGCACGTCGCACAGCCGCACCAGGACCGGCAGCACGTCGTCGCGGTGCGCGGTGACCACGCGGTAGCGTACCCGATCGTAGATCTGCGCCGCGAGCGTCTCCTTCTTGGCCAGCAGCTTGGTGATCAGGCTGTGGCGCGTCTTCACGCTGCCCGCGGCGGCCAGGATGGGCATCCCCGCGCGGCGCAGCTGCCCGATCGCATAGTCGACCCGGCCGGTGACGAGCTGCGCCAGCTCGTCCTCGCTGACGCGGGCGCGGTGGAGCAAGCCGCGCGCCTCGACGTGATGCACGACGTGCATCACCTTGAGGACGATGCAAGCGATGCGGCGCAGCCGCTGGGGCTCGCGTGCGCCCGAGGCGAGCAGGAAGAGGTCCTGCAGCTCGCGCGGCCGCGCCACCTCCTCGGCCACGCGGTAGCGGAAGCTGGTGCGCAGGTAGTCGACCGCCTCGTCGAGGATCCGCTGCAGGCGCGCGCGGTCGAACGGGTCGTCGGGGTCGAACAGGCACAGGCGCAGGTAGTGATCCACCTCCTCCTTGTTCTGGAAGTGGAGCCTGCGCCAGTCGATTACCGAGCCGCCCCGGAGGACGACCCGCATCCGCTCCAGGTCGCCCAGCGACCAGGACGCGGGGACGGGCAGCGGCGGGCGGACGATCACCGCCCGAGACTACCTCAGAGCGCGCAGCGCAGCGACGGAAGGAAGGCGAAGCCGAACCCGGATCTCACAGCGACGGCGTCGACTTCCAGCCCCAGCGCAAACCGCTTCACGAACGGCTGGAAGAGTAGCTGGGCGCCGGCAAACCCGGCCGGGCCCGAGCCGGTCGGAGTGGCGACCGCCCAGCCCGCTCCCGCCCGGCCCCACACCATCAGCTTGCCGTCCGAGTCGAGCTGGAACAGGCGCGCCCGCGCCGCCAGGCCGGCGGCAACCCGCGATTGATCTCCCGGAGAGCGCAGCGGCGCTTGCTCCAGCGCTCCGGACAGCCACGCCTCGGCCGCCAGACGTTCGCTGAGCCCCAAGCCGATGTCGAGCCGCACCTCCGGACCGATGCCCGCGCCGCGGTCGCGGAACAAGAGCTGCGGCCCAGCCTGCATCTCCACCCACGCACCGCGCTGCGAGACCGGCATGGGCGGGGCTGCCAGCAAGGCGGCGATCAACGCGATCATTCTTCTACCCTCCCGGGGTGAAGATGAAGGGATAGGTGACGAATACCTCGCCGCCGCCCTTGGGGATCGGGAACCGCCAGGTCTTGATCTTGGAGGCAACGCACTGCTCGACGGTGTGGTCGCGCAGGGTGCTCTCCTGGGTGTGCGCCTCGGTGACCGCGCCACCCTGGTCGATGGTCCAGGCGCTGACCAGCTTGCCCGCGAGGTTCGGCTTCGCGTTGAGCTGCGTCTCGTAGCAGGTGCGGATCTGCGCGCGGTGCTCGTGGACGACCTTGCGGATCAACTCCGGATCGATCGACCCGCTCACCTGCGGCCGCCCGGGACCCAGCCCGATGTCGGCGTCGGACTTGCCGCGCAGCCCGCCTTTTCCGTCGCCGTAGCTCGCCAGGCCGCCGCCGATGCCGTTGGTGCCGATGCGGGCCAGCCCCAGGCCGGAGCCGTCGCCGCCGCCGCCGGTGCCGCCCAACGACTTGAGCCCCGTGCCGCCGTCGCCGCGCGCCTCGCCGACCTTGGGCCCGGTGAGATGCCCCATCGCGTCGCGCGTGCCCTTCTCCAGCGCGACGCCGAAGACGTCGCTCGCGCCCTTCCCCATCCCCAGCGCCTTGAGCAAGCCGGTGTTGGCGACGATCGCGCGCTCGTCGTGAGCACGCTCGGCGCGGCCGGCGCGCCGCGGCGCCGTCTTGCTGCCCGCCTCGCCTTCCTGGCCGCTGTGCCGCGCCACCGCCTTGCCGGGATCCTTGCGTCCCTGCGCCTTGGAGGTCTGCTGCGGCAGCGCCATCGGGTCCGGCTTCTTCGCTGCGGTCCGCACCACCAGCGGCCGCGGCCGGATCACTTCCGGCTCGCCGTTGACCTTGGGCGACGGCACGTTCCCCGCCAGCACCTTCATTCCCACGATGAGCAGCAAGGCGGCCACCGAGGCGCCCAGGATGCCGCGCCAGTCGGTCGGCTCGGCGGCCACGCGCGCCGCGGTGGGCACCCGCCGGATGCGCAGCGCCAGGCTGGCGGAGCCGAGCACCGCCACTCCCTTCTGCGGGAGCGGCAAGAGGAGACCGTGCGCGTCGGCCTGGCTGCGGCCGCGCACGAGCAGCTCGGCGCCGCCGAGCGCGCGTCCTTCCTCGATCAGCGTGAGCGACAGCGGCCTGGGCGCGCACACCGTCCAGCCGCTCGCGTCGCACCGCACGACCGGCGCGCGCGCGATGCCGTCGAGCAGCACGTCGCAACCCGGCGCGGTGCCCGCGACCAGCTCTTCGCCCGGCGCGAGCTGCCAGACGCAGAGGCGGGTGCGGCCCCAGAACAGCTCGGCCTCGACGCACTCGCCGCCCAGCAGCGCCTGCTCGGCGAGCGGAGGCAGGCCCCGCAGCGGAAGCACCGGCGCGGGCGCGACCTCCGCGGGAAGGGCGACCACCGGCTGGGCTGCAGCTTGCACTGCGGGCTCGGGAACGGGGTCGGGAAGGTCCGGCTCCGGCAGCTCCGGCTCCGGCAACGCAGGCTCGGGCGCCGGAAGCTCCGGAATGGCCCCGTGGATGCCGCGGTCGCTCCGCGCTTCGGTGCCCCAGGGCAGCGGCTCGTCCCGGACGACCGCGAGGGCGGGCGGATGGGCGTGCGAGATCTCCGGCTCCCAGTCCGCTTCGCCCTCGATGAGCTGCAAACGCGGCCGCTTCTCGGGAACCGGCCCGGGTGCGGAAGCGCGCAGCTCGACCATGACGCGGAGGTCACCCACCGAGATGAGATCGCCGTGGCGCAGCGGAGCGGCGATGATGGGCTGACCGTTGAGGTACAGCGGGGCCGGTCCGACCGAGCGCAGCACCGCGCCGCCCGCGCCCGCGTCGATCACGGCGTGGCTGGGCAGGATGCCGTTGCCCTCCAGCACGAGGTCGCAGGACCCGCTGCCGATCCGGATCTGCTCGGAGCGGAACAGCCGCGAGAGCTTGAGCTTCCCGCCTTCGTAGACCTTCAGGTGGATCGAGATGGCCATGTCCGGTCGCTCTCGAGGCGTCGTCCGCTACTCGCCGCGCGCCGCCCCCGACAGCGCGCGATCGATGAAGCTGCGCCGCATCCGCAGCAGGCTTCCTTCCGCGACCCGGCGCGGCGCCTGCACCAATTCGCCGTCGGGCCGGGTGATGTCTCCACGGATGTCGTCCTCTCCGAAGTGGATGATCGTGCGCCGCGGCCGGGCGGCCGGCTGGTCGGTCCTCTGCTGCGCGGGGTCGGCCTTCACCGCTTCCGCGGCCGCCGCGCCAGTGGCGAGCGCAGACACCAGGAGGAATCCCCACAGCTTCGCTGCCATCGACACCCCTCCCGCCCCCTCGCAATCCCGCTACTGCACGACCGATGCCTGAGCCCGCGTCCGCAGCGTCTCCTCGCAGCGCTGCACCAGGGCATGGATCGGATGCCCCGGCGGCGGCGTCCTGCTGGACAGGCGTAGGAAAACCTTTGCCTCGGCGAGCGCCGTCTTTGCATCGCCCTCGAGCTCCTTGACGCGCGCGAGCTCCAGGTGCGGTTCCGGCCAGCCCGGTGCGCGCTTCGCGGCTAAGACGAGCTGCTCGACGGCCTGCGTCTTCTGCCCGTTCGCGCCGAGGGCCGCGCCGAACGCGAGCCGGGTCGCGGGCGCGTACGGGCTCAGCTCGACCGCGCGGGAGAGCTGCTCGAGCGCCTCGGCGCCCAGGCCGCGCTCGTACAGCGCCCGACCCAATGCCAGCGCGGCGCGCGGTGAATCCTCGTCCGCCTCGACCGCCGCTCGCGCCGCCGCCAGCTCCGCCGCTGGATCCCCGGCGCCGCGGGCGATCTCCGCCCGCACCAGGAGCGGCTCCGCATCCTCGGGATCGGCTTTGGCGGCGCGCGCTGCGAGCAGCTTCGCGACGCCGACGTTGCCCTGGGCAAGGTGTGCGCGCGCGAGCGTGCTCAGGGCGCTTGCATCCTGCGCGTCGCGCACCAACGCGGACCGCGCTGCCGCCTGCGCGGCGGCGGCGTCCCGCAGGCCAAGCGCCACCTGCGCCTGCAACACGAACGGCGCCCCGTCCTCCGGGAGCGCGGTCCGGGCGAGCGCGACGGCCGCCCGCGCCGCGTCGGCGTCGCCGCGATCCAGGGCCAGGGAAGCGGCTCGCTCCGCCGCGGAGAAACGAAGCTCGGGGAAATCCTCCGCGGATGCCGCGGCGAGGTACGCCGCCTCGGCCCGCTCGAGGTCCGCCGCTCGATCGAGCGCGATCGCGTAGTCGAGCAGAGCGGGAGCGGAGCGCGGCGCCGCCTCCGCCGCCGCCTTGAACCGCGCCACCACGTCGGGCGCTGGAGCGGTGGTGGGAGCGGTCGCCGACGAAACGAGCGCGTCGTCGAGCAGCCGGCGTGCGCGTTCGCTGCCGGCCGGCAGCGTCGCCGGGGCTTCCGCCCGGGCGACCTGGGCCCAACACGCGAGCAGCGCCGCGCCCAACGTCAGCCCTTTCATCGATCCCTCCCGGTCCCGCTTCCAAGTTGCGCAGGGGAGGACGCCTTTGTCGTCCCGTCGGACGTCGACTCGGGCGCAGCCCCTCCCGGCAACCTGGCTCCCATGGGTCCGGCCGGACGCCCGTCGCTCGCCACCAGCGGAGGCGGGTCAGCGACGGGCAGGCGCGCTACGACCAGCTCCGCGCGCACCTGCGGCTTGGCGCCCAGCTTCTCGAGGAGCGAACCCGCCCTCGAAACGCAAGCGCCCGTGACCCCCAGCTCGCGCGCCCTCCCGTCGGCGCCGGCCAACGTCTGGCGGGCCTCGTCGAGCAGGGGCCTCGCTTTCTCCTGCAGCGCGTCGCGGTACAGCTTGCGCTCGGCGGCGTTGAGCCCGCCCGGAGCGGGGCTGGTCGCGATCGCGTTCGCGAGGAGCATCTGCGCCTCGCCCAACTGGGCCAGGGCGCAGACCGCCGGCTCCGCCTGGCGCATCGCCACCGTCTCCTCGGCGCGCTTCTTGACCTGCTGCAGCAGCGCGATCTTGCGATTGAGCGTGCGCGCGAGCGGCGGCTGGATCTGCTGCTTCTTGAAATCCTCGAACGCCTGCAGCCCGAGCGCGAAGTGGGCCTCGGCCGCCGCCGCGCTCGACTCCGGCGGCAGTCCCGAGCGCGCCTTCGCCGGAAGGGCGCGCCAGGCGGTCTCGAGCTGTTTCCAGGCCCAGTTCGCATTGCCCGCCTGGTGCGCCGCGGTAAACAGGCGCGCCGATTCACGCCAGCTCGAGATCTGCAGGCCCGGGTTGCTCCGGGCCGACCGGGCAAGATCCGCCAGCTCGCGCGCGGCACGCCCGGGATCGCCGATCTTCGCGCGGAGCAGGTTCAGTGCGAACGCCTGCTCGTCGCGGTCGGAAGCCCGGGGCCACTGCCGCAGGGCGTCCCTGCGATCCTGGAGCGCCTTCGCAAGCTCGCCGCGCGCCTCGCGCAGCACAGCCGCGTCGTGGATCGCCGTCTGCGCCTTGGCGTCGTCATAGAGCGGATCCGGTTCCGCCTTGCGCGACTTCGAGGGATGCGCCCTGCGCCACTTTTGCGCTTCCTGCTGGCGCCTGTAGCCGGCGAAGTAGCGCTCGAGCAAGCTGGCCGCCTCGACGAGGTCCCCCACCGCGGCATGGTCCGCCGCGGAGGCGAGCAGCGCGCGCGGCACCAGCGGCGAGGCCGGCAGCTCCTTCCAGAGACGGGCACGCGCGGCGAGCGCCGCGTCGACCTGGCCGGCGCGCGAGAGCGCCGCCGCCGCGCCGAAGATCGCCTTGTCGCCGAGCGCTCCGCGCGGGTGCGCGTCGACGAATGCGAGCAGCGCGCCGGACTTCGCTGCATCTCCCGGGACGGCGTCGGCCATCGCGTAGGCGCTCTGCTCCTCGACCCGCTTCAGGTCGGCTTGCAGCGCCCCGTGCGCGACCAGCCGCTTGTCGGAGAGGAAACGCAGCGCCCAATCGTGCACCGCCTGGTAGTCCTTGCGCAGGTTGGCGAGGTCGAGCACCAGGTTCGCCGCGTACTCGGCCAGCTCGTGCTCGGGATGCCCGAGGGCGATCCAGGAGAGGTGCCTCTGCGCCTCGTCCAGCTTGGCGGAGAGATACTCGAGCCGCCCGAGCTTGAAGGCGACCTCCACCGAGTGCTGCGTGTCGGGCAGCGCCTCGAGGAACAGCCGGCAGGAGCTCGCCAGGAGCTCCTCGTCGGCAGTGAGCGGGCGCTGCGCACCGTGGCCGTCCTTCGGCTTCTGGTCGCCGGCCACCTCGGCGCGGGCGACCACCGCGCCCCAGGCGGCCCTCTGCAGCCACCGGCCGGGCTTCTTGCCAGCCTTCTGCGCGGCGATGTCCTGCCGGACCACCTCCTCGTAGAGGGACGCGGCCTTGGATTTCTCACCCAGGCCGTAGAGCAGCTCGGCGTCGAAGAAGCGCAGCTCGTACGCGTCTGGAGCCTGTGGGAACAGCGCGAGGTAATCGGCGTACAGCGCCTTGGTGGCCGCGTACGTGTCGTCGAGGTGCGTCTTCTTCGCCTCGTTGTGGAGCTGCACCGCCAGGTTGCGCAGCGTCTCCTCCGCGTGCTGCTCCGCTTCCTCCAGCGCCTGGCGCCCTTCACCCTCCGCGACCTGTGCCTTCTTCACCCGCTGGAACGTGTCGACCAGCGCTTGCGCCTCGCGCAGGAGGTCCTTCCGCTTCCCTCCGCGGGCGGCGATCATCAGGAGACGTGTCTGGTCCAGCGCCGCGCCGGGCCGCGCGCCGTGGATCTCCAGGAGCTGGCGGTGGATCAGCTGCGCCTCGGGGTCGCGGCCCTGGTCGAAGAGCAGCTTGCCGTATTGCTCGAGCATCTTCTGCCCGGGCTGCGCGCCGAACTTCTCGCGGAACTCCTCGCGCGCGCTCGCGGGCGCCCCGACCCGCGCATAGACCAGCACGTAGTCGCGGCGCGCTTCGCGCGCGAGCTGCACCCTGTTCGCATCGCTCCGATCGGACGGACGTGCCGCGTCGCCGCCCAGGCTGACGGCCACCACTTTGTGCAGGAGCTTCATCGCGTCCGCGAAGGCGTTCTGGTTGAAGCGGCACCACGCCGCCTTGTAGAGCGCGTACGGATAGACCTCGTCGGTCTCCACCTCGGCCGCGGCGCGATACTCGGCCAGCGCCTCGGCGAGCTTCGCCTTGTCGAAGAGGTGCTCCCCGACGAACACGTGGGCCGCCGGCGCCCAGGCCGATTTCGGAAAGCGGCGCGTCAGCTCGCGCGCGGCCGCGACCGCCTCGTCGTCCTTGCCCGAGTCCTGCAACACGTCGGCGAGGAAGAAGAGCGCCTCGTCGAGCCTCGGCGCGCGCGGGTACTTGCGGAGCACCTCGCGGTAGAGCGCGACGGCCTCCGAGCGCGCCGTCTGCCCGGCCGTCTTGTCGCGCTCCGCCGCGTGAGGATCCTGGTCCGCTTCCGCGGCGGCGCGGATGCTCGACGCGAGGCCGCGGCTCCTCATCAGATTGGCGAGCCGGGCGGTGATCTCGGCCTGCTCTACCTCGCTACCACCCAGGGCGAGCAAGCTGCGGAGCGCACGCTCTTGCTCCTGCTCCTTGGCTTCGACCACCGGGTCGGCGCCCCGGTGGAGGAGCGTCGAGTCCCGGCCCGGCTGGGCAAGCGCCTGCGCTCCCTGCCTGGCCGCGGAGGGAGCTGCGGCGACCGAGGCGGCGAGGGCGATGGCGAAGACGATCATGGGGGCTTCTCCCGAGCCGTGCGTCCGGCGGGCGCACGGCTCCTCTCCCGGTACACGCTTGGTGCAACCTTCAGGCCTGAGCTCCCCTGCTCGCGCGCGGCGAGGCGAGGCCGCGAAGGCCGTTCCGGGCGCCCATGTGACCGGGCGCACGGGGAAATTCGCTTCCCTGGGAATCGCCGTGCCTAGTCGCCGCGCCGGCTGCTTGCGGGCTACCGCGCAGCGGGCGAGGGTTCGGCTGCTGCCGCCGCGGCTGGCACCTTGGCGGGGACCCGGGCCTCTTGCACCGGGGCCGGCGTCGCGGGACGGACGCAGCGATCGCCGAGGTGGAACCGATAGCTGCCCAGCTCGTCGCGCCAGTATTCCCCCTGGAACGGCCACATCTCCTCGTCGTCCTCGACCTGCGCCCGCGGGCGGCGCTGCGAGACCGCGGACGGCGGCGCCGGGTCGGCGGCCAGCTCCTTCTCGCGGCCGGCGATCTCGAACCCCAAGCGGAGCGACTGCGCGAGCAGCTCGCGCAGCTCGCCGCGCTCGCTGGCCAGCGCGCCGCGCGCGCGGTCGCCGGTCTTCTGCAGCAGGTCGAGGCGCGCGTTCCGCACTTGCGGCACGGCTGCGGAAGCGAGCGCCGAGCCGCGGAAAAGGGGACCGCGCCGATCGATCGAATCGAGCTCGGCGGCCATCGCCGCCACCTGCCGCAGCGAGAGCGTCAATTCGGGAGTGGAGAGGAGCCGGGCCACCTCCGCCCGCGCGGGCTCGGGCAGCCGGGCGAGCAGCGCCTGCGGACCCGGGGTGAGCGCCTCCACCGCGGCCTGCGCGGTCGGCAAGGCCTGCAGCGCTTCGGCGAGCCCATCGTGGACCGGTCGATAGCGCTCGGCGAACTCCTGCAGGGCGCGCCGCGCGTCGGCGTACCGGCAGTTCTCGTAGAGGACCAGCGCCTTGAGGACGTGCGACTCGGGGAAGTAGCGGCCCTGGAAGAACGGAGCGTGCAGCGTGAGCAGGTTGCCCAGAGCCTTCTCGTCCTCGCCCCGGCGGAAATGCGACCAGCTCGACTCGAACAACGCATCGAGCCACTGCGGCGCGCCCCTCGAGACGCGCGAGTACATGATCTGCGCGCGCACATCGTCCCCGCGCGCGTAGGCGAGCCTGGCGAGCTGCAGCAGGGCGTTCTCGCGCCGGTCGGCCGCGGCCGCGCCGCGCGGCGCGATGCGGACCACGGCGTCGAACTGCTGCTCGGCGGCCGCGGTGTCGCCGGCCGCGAGCGCCGCCAATGCGCTGACCTCTCGCGCTTCGGCCGCCGCCGGGTCGCCGTCGGGCACCTGTCCGGCGATCTGGTGCGCGCGCTCCAGCTCGGCGCGCGCGAGACGCTGCACCGCGGTGACGCGGGGCTGCACCGGATCCTCCGGCAGCGCCGCGCGGACCGGTGTGCCGGCGGCCGCCGGCGCCAGCGCCGCGCTGCCCACGGCCATCCCGGCGAAGGCGGTCCCCTCCTCGGGGGGAGCGAGCACCAGCGCCTGCTCCAGGTGGGCCCGGGCCACCCGCACCGCCAGGGCCGGTTCGAGGCGCGCGGCCGGCAGCCGGATGGCGAGGTCCAGCGCGAGCCCGCCCTGCGCGGCCCTGCGCTGCAGCTCGCGCGAGGCGGCCTCGGCCGCCTCGCCGTCCTGCGCTGCGAGCACCGACAGCGCGACCGTCGCCGTCTGCGGCAGGCCCGCGCGATCCATGGACCCGACCAGCGCGCGCACCTGCGCCTCGGCGGCTGCCCGGTCCAGCTTGCCGCCCTGGAGGGCCGCGAACGCACGCGCGGCGGAGGCTTCCTCCTGCTCGGACGAGGCTTGCGCCGCGAACGCCGTCCCCACCACCGCCGCCGCCAGGAGCCACGTCCTCATCGCGTCACCGCCCGCCGAACAGCCACGCCACGCCCAGCTCCAGCGACAGCTTGCGCTCCCACTCCGGGTGGCCGCGGACGCGGGCGCTGTACACCACCTCGCTCGCGCCCACGCGCACGAGGAAGCTGTTCGAGAAGAAGATGCGCTCCCCGATCCCCACGCGCCCGCCCAGCGCCCACCGCGAGCCGGTGCCGGACACCGCGTCGGGCGCGATGCGTTCGAGCAGCACCTCCGGCCCCGCCGACAAGTAGGCGTCGAAGTGGATCGTCTTCTCCCCCGCCAGCGACAGCTTTCCGTAGATGGGCGCCCAGCTCAGCTCGACGCCTCCCATCATCCGGATGTCCCCCGGCGTCGACCGCAGCCGTCCCGCCTCGGGGCTGCTGCACGAGGAATCGGTGCAGACGTCGATCGGCGCGGAGAGCAGGGAAGCCCCTCCCAGCGCGTGTCCGGCCAAGGACCACCGCTCGTCCAGATGGTGCTCGACCCGCACTCCGACCAGGATGCTGCGGAAGAAAGGATCCCCGATGGAGAACTGGAACATGGGTTGCGCTTCGGTCCGGCCGCCCAGGCGGAACATCTGGGCGGTGACCGGCGGCAGCGAGGCCGGGGTGCCGCGCATGGCGAGGCGCACGGCGGGATCGTCGGCGATCGCGGGCAGGTCGTTCGCGGCGACCGTGCCGGAGGCGGAGGGCGAGGTTGAGGGTGGGGTCGACGGTGAGGTCGCGGTCGCGGTTGAGGTCGGCGTCGGGGTCGAGGGTGAGGGAGAAGCAAGCAGGGCAAATGCGCAGAAGGACGCGGCGATCATCGGTCGTCCCTGCTGCCCGGCAGGTACCAAGAAAGCCCCAGCTGTACCGTCCAGAAGCCCATCGCGTGCGTCTGGCGCGCCCCATCCACCAACACGCGCTCGGCGTAGACTTCGCCGCCGACCCTGGCGGTGATCGCCAGGTTCTCGCCCAGGAAGAGCCGCTGGCCGATGCCTCCGGTGAGCATCGGGCGCAGGCCCCTTCCCGCCTCCGTCTCGGTGAGGACACCTCCCAGACCCGCATCCAGGAACGTCTCGAAGTGGACCAGGGCGTCACCGGGAAGCGCGACCTTTCCGTAGATGGGGGCGATCGACGCCATGCCCGCGAACGACGCCCGCTGGTGCGACTCGATGATGCGCGCGTGCAGCTCGCGCTTGGCGATCACCAGCTCCTGCGTCGCCCAGTTGCCCAGCCCGCCGACGTCGAGCCCGACGGCGAGTCCCTCGCGCAGGTGGTACATGCCGCGCAGGCCGCCGCCCCACCGCTGGAGGTACGGATCGGCGATGCTCATGGTGCCGTAGGCCCACAGCTCGAGCCGTTTCGCCTGCCGCAATGGCCGCTTCTGGACGGCGCTGATCTCGTCGGGCTCGGCCCCGCGGGCCTGAGCGGCGAGCAGACAGGCGGCGATGCACAGCGGCACAAGGCGCATGGCGCGGACAACATGGGAGCCGGTCGGCGGCCGGGCAACCCCTTGCGGCCGGGGCAGAGGGAACCAATTTTCCGCCCGCATGCACGCGCTGCGTCCAGCCGGAGCTGTCCTGCGCAGCACACTCGCCGCGCTGCTCGCGGCCGGCGCGCTCGCCGGCGGGTGCGCGCGCACCGACCTGGGCGCGCCTTGCCACCTGCAGGATGTGAACGGCGCGGAGCTGCGGATCCAGCCCGGGCGCGAGTACCTCTACCTGGGGTCCAGCGAGTGCGAGAGCTTCGCCTGCCTCGCGAGCCCGGGGAACCCGGGGCCGTACGTACTGCTCCCAGCCGTGCTCCGGCGTGGGTGGATCGTGCCCGGCGGGCCTCTCCTGTGGACAGCTCAACCTGAACCAGGATTACCTGGACGCCCTGAAGCAGCGGCTTTCCCCGGCGACGTACCAGCAATTGTTCGGGCAGCTGGGCGGGACGTTCTACTGCCTGAAGCGCTAGCCATCCGGCGCGGCCCGGGACGCACCAGGGCGCCCGTCCTTGTCGCAGATGGTGTAGCGTCTACCCCGCATGCGCCGCGCACATCTCTTCATCGCACTGCTCCTCGCCGGGTCGTGCCGGGGAGGCGTCTCGCCGGCGCAGGGGAAGGACATGCCGCAGCCGGCCGTCCGCTTCGAGACACCGCGCGGCACCTGGGTCGTCCGGGTCGAGGTGGCCCGCACCAACCCGGAGAAGGCGCGCGGGCTCATGTTCCGGCAGGACCTCCCCCGGGACCACGGCATGCTGTTCCTGTTCGACGAGACCGCGGACCATCCCTTCTGGATGCACAACACGTTCATCCCGCTCGACCTGATCCACCTGGGCGACGATCGCCGCGTGGTGGGCGTGATCGCCAACGCGCAGCCGCGCACCGACGTTCAGCGCAGCGTCGGCAAGCCTTCGCGCTACGTGGTCGAGGTCGGCGGCGGCGAGGCGGCCGCGCATGGAGTCGGCCCCGGCACCCGCGCCATGTTCCTCGGCGTGGAAGAGTGATTGCGCTCAGTTCCGCTGGAGCAAGCCCTGCGTGACGTAGCGGCCGAGGCTCTCCTCCATCATCCGCTCGACCAGCGCCTCGAACTCGTGCCGCTGATCGTCGGAAGCGAAGACGAACCGGATTCCCATGCCCGGCTCCTCTTCCGAGCGCGCTTCCTCGGCGGCCAGCACCCAGGTGACCTCCCCGTCGAGCGTCACCGGCTCGGACAGCGCCGGGACGGCGAGCGCGAAGAGGAAACGCGTGCCGACCGGCAGCGGCCGCGCCGTCTTGATGAAGGTCCCCCCTTTGGAGATGTTCTTCGTGTAGTCGGCGAAGAACGCGTTCATGCGCTCGTAATCGACGCGCAGCCGGATGGGCCCGCGGGGCGCTCTGCGGCGGTCGGAGGGAGAATCCATCTCCGGGGAGCATGACAACACCGCGAGCGCCGCCGCAAGCCGGTGGCGCGAGCTGTGGCGAGGTCGGGGCACCTGGGCATACGTAGCGCTCCTGGCGTCGGTGTCGCTCTGGTGCGCCTTCCTGCCGCTCGCGGACCACCTGGGCTACGAGCTGGCCGAGGTGGTGGCCCTGTGCGCCGGCCTGTGCGGCGCGGCCCCGGGCATCGCCGCCGCGCGCGCGGAGAGGGCGCGGGCGGACGCCGACGCGGCGCGCGCCATCGCCCCTGCCCTGCTCGCGGCAGTGGCGGCGCTCGCGGTGCCGCTCGCGATCATCCTGCTCAACGGGCTGCGCCGCCCGGCGTGCGATCCGCTGGCCGGGCTCGTGCTGTACCTCGCACTCGCCGTGCCCTCGGGCGTGCTCGCGGCCGCCCTGGGCACCGCCTGCGGATTCGCCGCGCCCGCGCGCGCCGGCTGGATCGTCGCCGCCGTCTTCGCGGGCACCCTGCTCGTCTCGCTCTCGCCGGTCGCGCGCGGGCCCCAGATCTTCGTCTTCCACCACCTGGGAGGCTGGTTCCCGGGACCCATCTACGACGAGGCGATCCGCCCCTCGCGCGCCCTGTGGATCTTCCGCGCTTCGACCTTGCTCTACGCGGGCGCCTGCGGCGGGGTCGCGCTCCTCGCGGGACCCGGCCGGAAGCGCACGGCCGGCCTGGCGGCGATCGCCGCCTGCGGCATCCCCGCCGCCTGGCTGTCGCTTCACGCGGAGCGGTTCCACTGGAAGGCCAGCGTGGCCGGGCTGGCCGCGGAGCTGGGCGGCTCGCAGCGGACGGAGCACCTGGCCCTGCACTTCCCCAGGGAGAAGCCCGAGGACGAGCGGCGGCTCCTGGCGCGCGACGCGGAAGTCTCCTGGCGCGCCGTGCGCGAGTTCGCCGGGCTCCCGCTGGAGGCTGCGGAGGTCCACGTCTTCCTCTACCGGAGCGCAGAGGAGAAACGCCGGCTGATCGGCGCAGCCGAGACGAGCTTCACCAAGCCCTGGCTGCGGCAGATCCACACCAACGACGCGCCCGCGCCGCATCCGATCCTCAGGCACGAGCTGGCGCACGCGGCATTCGCGGAGATCGCGCCCGGGCCGTTCGGCGTGCCGGGCGGGCCCTTGCCGGAGATGGCGCTGATCGAAGGATCCGCGGTCGCGGCGGACTGGCCTCCCGGAGAATTCACCGTCCACGAGGAAGCGCGCGCGCTGCGGGATCTGGGGCTCCTCCCCGATCTGCGCCGCCTGTTCGCGCCGGCGCGTTTCTATGGCGAGTCGGGACCGCGCGCGTACACGGCGGCGGGCTCCGCCGTCCGGTTCCTCTGGCAGTCGCGTGGGCCGGCCGCTTTCCGGGACGCGTACGCGCACGGCCTGCGCGACCTGGACGCGCTCGCCGCCGCATACGTCGCGTTCCTGGACACGGTCCCGTCCCAGCCACGCGCCGTTGCGTTGGCGCAGCAGCGCTTCGCGGCACCCGGGATCGTCCACCGGCCCTGCCCGCACGAGGTCGCCGAGCTGGAGCAGGAGGCGCAGCGCGCCGCCGACCCCGCCGCCGCGGTGCGGCTCTGGTCCCGTTGCGTGCAGCTCGAACCGGACGATCCGCGGCTGCTGCTGCAGCTCTGGCGCGCGCAGGTGCGGACGGGCGACGACGCCGGGGTGGCGGAAACGGAGCGCCGGGCGCTCGCGCATCCGAAGCTGTCCCAGCCGCTCCGCGCGGCGCTGCTCACCGGGTCCGGCGACGCTCACTGGCGCAAGGGCGAGGTCGCTGCGGCGCGGGCGCGCTACCAGGATGCGCGCGCGCTGGCGCAACCGGAGCCGCAGGAGCGCGCCCTGCTGGCGCGGCTGTGGGCGCTGGACGATCCGCGCCGCTGGCCGGCGCTGCGCCGGCTGCTCGCGGACGGGGACGCCGGGCCCGAGACGCTGCGCCTGCTCCACGAACTGGCTTCGCTCGAGCCTGCCGAGGGACTCCCGCCATACCTCGTCGCCAAGCAGTTGCAGAACCGGGCGGAGTGGACCGGCTGCGCCAGCGCAGCCCGCGAATCGCTCTCGCGCAAGCTGCCGGCGGCGCTCTTCGAGCAGGAGGCATTGCGCATGCTCGGGCTCGCCTCCTGGCACCTGGGCGACACCGCCACCGCGCGCGACGCCTTTCTCCGCCTCGGCCGCAACGCCCCCCCAGGCCGCTCCCTCGAATCCAATCGCTGGCTCCAGCTGATCGGCCAGTGAGTGGGGCCGCTGCCTGCAAAAAGACTGCAATTGCTTCGGCTCAGACGAATTCGATTTCGTGGGGTTTGCCGGCGAAGATCTCCTCCGAGCCGGCGTGGCGGACGGCGCGGATGGTGACCTCGAAGTACAGGCGCTCACCGGCCAGCGGGTGGTTCAGGTCCACCAGGACCGTGTCCTCCCGCACCTCGCGGACGGTGATCGGGTAGCTCTGGCCCCCGGCGGCGCGTGCGTACAGGCAGAGGCCGGGCTTCAAGTCGACGTCGATCGGAAAGAGCGCGCGCGGGAGCGTGATGACGTTGTCCTCCTTGCGTGCCCCGTAGGCGTCCTCGCAAGGGATGCTGAAGGCAGCCTGCTCGCCCTCGCGCAACCCTTCCAGCGCGTGCTCCAGCGCCGGCAGGATCTGGCCGCCGCCGTGCAGGTATTCGATGGGGTCCTTCCCTACGCTCGTTTCGACCACCTGGCCGCTTCCCAGGCGGACCAGATACTCCATTGAGACCACGCGCCCTTCCTCGATGCGCATGTCACCTCCACGGGAGGAACTTGGGCACGCGCCGGAGGGCGGGGAACCCGTCCGCGGTGCGCTCAGGCGGGCTGCGGAGCGCCGGGTCGCGCGAGGAGAAGCAGCGCGGCCACCGCCGCAAGCGCGGCGCCCAGCCCCAGGGCCGCCGCAGGCGAGAGATGGTCCCACACCTCGCCGGCGGTCACCGATGCGGCGAGCAGGCCAACCCCCGACACCAGGTTGTAGAGCCCCAGCGCACGCCCGCGGTTGCCCTGGGGCACGGACGAGGCGACGAGCGCGCGCTCGGTGCCCTCGGTCAGCCCGGCGACCAGGCCATAGGCGGCGAACAGCGCCCAGGCGTGCCAGGCGGCCGAAGCGAGAGCGAATCCGAGGTAGCAGACCGCGTACCAGGCCCAGCCCGCGGCGAGCGCGCCGCGGCGTCCCAGCCGATCTGCCAGGCGCCCCAGCGGCCAGGACGCAGCGGCGCGGACCACGTGGAGCACGGTCCACAGCGCCGGCAGGAGCGCCGTGGGGACGCCGAGGCCCTGCGCGCGCAAGAGCAGCAGCGCGTCGGTGGAGTTGCCGAGCGTGAACACGAAGATCGAGGCGAGCAGGTGCGCCGGGGGCCGGCGGCCCGGGACGCTCGCAGGCGGCGAAAAAAAATTATTTTTTTTCTGTGCCTGGGTCGGGGGCGAGACGAGGCCTTCGTCCGGAAGGGAAGCGGGAGCCTCTTTCACGGCGAAGAGCAGCGCCACGGCCAGCGCTCCCGGGATCGCTGCCAGCGCGAACACCAGCCGCAGCCGCCCCGGCCAGAGCAGCAGCAGCGCCGCCGCGACGAGCGGTCCGATCGCAGCGCCGAGGTGATCCATGCCGCGGTGGAACGAATACGCTTCGGCCAGGTGCTCCGGGTCGGTGCTGGCGGCGAGCAGCTTGTCCCGCGGCGAGGTCCGGATCCCCTTCCCGACCCGGTCCGCGCAGCGGACCGCGAGCACATGCCAGGGCGCCTGCGCGAGCGAAAGCAGCGGCCGCACCGCGGCCGGCAGCGTGTACCCCGCGACCGCCATCGGAAGCAGGCGCCGCACCCGGTCCGACCAGCGGCCCGACAAGTACTTGAAGAGGCTCGCCGTCGCCTCGGCGGCGCCTTCGATGATCCCCAGCGCCTCCGCCCCGCCACCGAGGGCAACCAGGAACGCCGGCAACAGCGGCACCACCATCTCGCTCGAGACGTCGGCGAGCAGCGAGACCAGGCCCAGCAGGAGGACGTTGCGCGAGACGCCGCGCAGGCCGGAGCGCATCAGAAGGCCTCCCGATGCGCCCTACTTGCCCGCGACGCGCGCGGGCACCGGCTCGAGCACGCGCAGCGGCGGGCGCGCGTCCGGCGGCGCCTCCGGCCGTGCCGAGTAGATCCCGTGCAGCGTGTCCGCGAAGCTCTTGGCCACCAGGTCGAGATCGCGCAGGGTCAGCTCGCACTCGACGAGCTGGCCGTCGGCGGCGATCTGCTGGATGGCCTTGTCGACCAGCTGGCGCAAGGTGCCCGCGTCCCCCTCGGTCACATTCCGCGAGGTGGCGACCACCATGTCCCCGATCATCACCAGCGCCGCTTCGCGCGACTGCGGCTTCGGCCCGGGATAGCGGAACTCGGCGTCGGGCGGTGGAGGCTCGCCCCTGCGCTCCGCCTCCTCCCTGGCCTTGTGGAAGAAGTAGCCGATCAGGCGGGTGCCGTGGTGCTGCACGATGAAGTCGATCACCGCGCGCGGCAGCTTGGCCTTGCGCGCGAGATCCACCCCGTCGGTCACGTGACGGCGGATCAGCCTGGCGCTCATCTGCGGCTCGATCGCCTCGTGCCGGTTGTCGCCCTTCTGGTTCTCCCCGAAGAAGAGCGGGTTCTTCCCCTTGCCGATGTCGTGGTAGTACGCGCCCACTCGCGCGAGCAGCGGATTGGCGCCGACCTGCCTGGCCGCCGCATCGACCATGGTCCCGATCACGATGCCGTGGTGATAGGTGCCCGGCGCCTGGACGATCAGGTCCTTGAGCAGCGGGTGGTTGAAGTTCGCCAGCTCCCTGAGCTGGATGTCGGTCACGTAGCCGAACATCCATTCGAACGCCGGCGCGGCGAGGAGGACCAGGAGCGGCACCAGCAGCGCGCCACCCAGCACCGCACCCGCCAGCGCAGCGGCGGTCTCCATCGTCCACAGGCGCCCCTGGAAAAGCGCGAAGGAAGCCAGCACGCACACCGACGCGGCCGACGCCCACAGCCCCGCCCGGAAGACGGCGCCGCGGGTGCGGGCGTGCGCCACGCGGTCGGCGGCGACCACCCCGGAGACGAGCGCGAGCACCGCCGGCTGCAGCCCGCTGCCCACCATGACGCCGCAGAGGGGAGCGAATCCCGCCGTCCACACCAGCGCGGCTTCGCTGGTCAGGAGGAACCTCACCAGCATCGAGCCGGCGGCGTACGGGACGGCGGCGAGCAGCGCCTCCCCCGCCCAGGTCCAGTACACGCCGTGCAGGGAGTCCCGGAGCAAGTCGCGCAAGGACTCTGCCCCGACCAGGCTCCCGCGCACCACGATGAGCTGCAGCACCAGCACCGCCGCGAGCATCACCACGTCGCGGGTCCGCAGCCGGAACCGCCGCACGTTCCTCCGCGCGAAGATGTACAGGGCGAAGCAGATCAGCGCGGCGAAGAGCGCCCCGCCCCAGCGAACTTGCGCATCGCTGGCCGCCCGACCCGACGCCCGCATCGCCTGGAAGATGAGCAGGTGCGTCTTGGCGATCGGCTCGCCCGCCTCGATGATCCGCTCGCCACGGCGGATCTGCAGCACCGCTTCCTTCACCGCTGCGCGCTTCTCGTCCTGCCGGCGGCGCGTCTCGGCGTCGTCGTAGCCAAGGTTGGGCCGGGTGGCCCGGCGCACGGCCTGCGCGACGGCGTGCCGTAAAGATGGCGAGAGGTAGGCCAGCTTCTCCAGCGCGGTCCGGTCGATGTCCGCCCGCACCTGGGCGAGATCGCGGACGCGGTCGATCTCGTCGCGCCCCATCTGCCGCTCGGGCGGGACCGTGCCGGAGGGCCCCGCCCCCGGCGAAAGTGCGCGCGGATCGCCCGGCAGCGAGCGCACCACGATCCCGCGCTCGCGGTCGGCGGCCAGGAGCTCGCGCTCGGCGACCGCGTAGCCGCGGTTCGCGGCTTCGATGAGCGGATCGGCGGCCCGCTCCACCGCCGGATCGAAGCCCGCGCGCGCCAGCTCGAGATAGTCCTCCTCGTCCATCACCGCCTGCAGCGCCTTCCAGAACTCGTCCCGCTGGGTGAGCAAGCTCGCCACCAGCTCGTCCCTCTCCGGGGAGCGCCGCTTGCCGCGCTCCGCGAGGCGGGCCGCGCTCGAGGGGTTCTGGCGCTTCCACTGCTCGATCGCGGCGCGGCCCTGCGCGAAGGCGGAGGCGATCCGCTGGCGCAGGACGTCGCCCGCGGTCAGGTCGAAGTCGTAGACGGCCCAGACCGAGCGGGCCGCCTCCTCGCGCTTCTGCGCGGTGGCGTCGCTGTCGCGCACGTCGAAGTCGCGCGGGGAGCGGATGGTCGCGGGGGCCATCTGCCCGAGCGAATCGTCGCCCGGGATGGCAGGCGTCACGCCCGAAGGCGTGAGCAGGAAGCTGGCGCTCGCGGCGACCGCCGAAAGGACCGCGAGCTGCAGCACCGCGCGGAAACGCCGCCGTCGCATCAAGCGGCGCCAGACGCCCTCGGTGGGGGTGCTCACGGGACGGCGATACTAGCAGCTTCAGCGCTTTTGCGCCTCGGCAAGCTTCTTCTGGAGTTGCGCTTCCAGCTCGGGGCTGCGCTGGGTCCGCGGCAGCTCGCGCACGACCTCGAGCTGCTCCTGCACCACGGCGGCGGTAGGCTTCCCCTCCTTCTCCAGGATGCGCGCCTTGAGCCCCAGGACGCCGATGCGCCGCTGTCCGCGCGTCATCTTCGAGAGGGCGCGGTCGACGGCCGCCTCCGCGTCGGCCAGCTTCTTCTGCTCGAGCAGCACGCGCGCGAGCCGCGCCGGCGGATTGTAGTCGCCGGGCATCTCCTTCTCGCGCCCGGCCAGGAGCTCCTCCGCCTTCTGCGGCTCCTTCAGGTAGAGGTAGGTGTCGGTGCGGTGGGCGTCGAAAGTGGAGGCCATCGTCGCGTCGGGGGCGCCCGCCGCCGCTTCCTCGAGGAGCTTCGCCCGCGCCCGCGCCACCTGCACGGCCTCTTCGTGCCGGCCCGAGAGGTCGAGCAGCTCCATCAGATTCGCCTGCGCGTCGCTGCGATCGTCGACCGAGAGCGGCACGTCCGCGGCGCCGATCAGCCGTTGCAGGCGCGCGATGCTCTTCGCGCGCAGCTCGGTGGCCAGCGGGTCGGCCGACGGCAGCCGTTCCCCGCACCCGCCGACCGCGCTCAAGAAATCGGTGGCGATCGAGGTCTCCCCCGTGCGGTCCATCTCGCGCAGGCCCAGCTGCGCGCACTCCCGCGCCGCCTCGGGCGCCTTGGAACGCAAGAGAGCCATCGACAAGAGCACGAGCCGCTCGGGCCGGGCGGGATCGTCCTTCCTGGTCAGCTCGAGCGCCTTGCGGTAGGCGGACGCCGCGGCGGCGAAGTCGCCCCGGGCGCGGGCCTCGAAGCCCTTGTGCAGCTCCGCCGTCGCAGCGTCGGGCTTCTCCTTGCCCGCCGCGCGCGCGCCCTCCCGCACGAAGCCGCGGAAGTCGTTCACGCTCGCCGCGCCGATCCACCGGCCCACGACGCGCTCGCCGCGCGGCTCGATCACCAGGAAGGTCGGCCAGGCATCCAGCGGGAACCGATCGAGGAACGCGTTGTTCTTGGGATTTTCACCGTCGATCGAGAGCCACACCACGGCGTCCTTGACCGGCCGCAGACCCGGGTCGGGAAACACGAACCGCTGCATCGACAGGCAGGTGTGGCACCAGGAGGCCCAGGTGTCGACCAGGACCGGCTTCTGCTCCTTGCGCGCCTGGGCCAGCGCCGCCGGGTAGTCGTCCTCGATGAACCGGATGCCCGACGCATTCGCCGCCACCGCCCCCGCGACGATCAATGCCAGCATGACCTCTCCCGTGCGATCGGGCCGCAAGCCGCGCGCCGAAAGCCCTCACTTCTTCGCGGCCGCCTCGTACGCGCGCACCACTTCCTGCACCAGCGGGTGCCGCACCACGTCCCTATCGCTGAACTCGACGAACCGGATGCCTTCGACGTCCCGGAGGATCTCGCGCGCTTCGTTCATCCCCGAGGGCTTGCCCGCGGGCAGGTCGATCTGCGTCGCGTCTCCGGTCACCACCGCCTTGGATCCGAAGCCGAGCCGGGTGAGGAACATCTTCATCTGCTCGGTGGTCGTGTTCTGCGCCTCGTCCAGGATGACGAAGGAATCGTTCAACGTCCGGCCGCGCATGAACGCGAGCGGCGCGACCTCCACCGTGCCGCGCTCGAGCAGGTCCTGCGCGCGGTCCATGTCCATCAGGTCGTGCAGGGCGTCGTAGAGCGGCCGCAGGTACGGGCTCACCTTCTCGGCCAGATCGCCGGGCAAGAAGCCCAGCTTCTCGCCGGCCTCCACCGCCGGCCTGCAGAGGACGATCCGCTTCACGCGCCGCTCGACCAGCGCCGCGACCGCCATGGCCATCGCCAGGTAGGTCTTGCCGGTGCCGGCGGGCCCGATGCCGAAGACGATGTCGTAGCGGCGGATGGCGTCGATGTACGCCTTCTGCGCGAATCCCTTGGGGGTGACCGGCCGGTTGCGGCTGGTGACGTAGACGGTGTCCAGGAAGATGTCGCGGAGATCGGCGCCCGGATCGTTGAGCAGCACCTTGCACGCCTGCTCCACGTCCTCGAGCCCCAGCGGATATTTCTTCTCTATCAAGGTGTTGAGCTGCGCGAGCAGGCGCTCGGCGAGCTGCACGCGGTCGGGCTCGCCCGAGAGGAGGAACACGTTCCCGCGCTGTCCGATGTGGACCCCGAGGCGCTTCTCCACCAGCCTCAGGTTCTCGCTGCGGCCCCCCGCCAGGGCCCTTGCTCCGTCGTTGTCGATCAGCTCCAGGCGAGCGGAAGGTTCTGCCATCAGCCTCTCTTTTTAATCGAGCGGTGGAAGCAAGACAAACCCGTGCTGCGTCCGCCGGTAAAAATAAGGCTCGCCGAACGGATAGCGCAGGTCCTCCTCCGGCACCACTCGCCCCTCGACCAGCTGGCGCAGCTCCCGCGGGTACTCGCCGTGCTCCAGCCGGTACAGCTCCAGCGCGCTCTCGAGGCGGAGCAGCTGGCCGCGCGCCAGAAGCCGCGCCACTGCCCCGCGCCGGGCGGGGTTCTCGGTGCGCGTCGCGCCCAAGGCGGGCGCCACCAGGTGCACCAGGAAGAGGGTCGCCGCGAAGAAGATGCCCGAGAACGCCAGGCGGAGCAGCGCCCCGCTCCTCGCCAGCCGCCGCCCGCTCTCCGCGAGCCCTTTGACCGCCGCCCGCGACCCGCGCCCCGGCGGCAGGACCTTGAGGTACCCCCATTCCTGCAGCTCGACCAGCGCCTTGAGCGCCTCGAACTCGCCCAGGAGCGACACGTCGGCGACCTTGTCCGCGGTCCGGCCCTCTACGGCAAGGCGGTAGACCAGCCGGTGGTGCTCGGCCGGCGTGCCGCCGCCGCCGTCGCCCTCGGGTGGGCTCTCCAGGCCCTTCATCCGCTCGAAAGTGGCGTCGTTCCAGGGGATCTTCTTGCGGACCGCCGGCCACTCGTCCATCCGGCGGAACCCCTCCAGGAGGATCGACTCGGCCCGGATCGGCTCGAAGCCGCTCTTGCCGGCATCGACGTCCTCCTGGGTGAACTCGTAGGTGCCGGTCTTCCAGCGGAACAGCTTGTAGAGCGTCTCCGTGGTCTGCAGGCGCATGACCTGGGAGAGCCTCTCCGGTTCCACGTAATTCTGATGCACCAAAACGTCGCCGAGGCGCTTCAAGCTGCGCTGCTGCTCGGTCAAGGCTTCCTGCAGCTTCTCCTCGGTGATCAGCTCGGCGCGCAGGAGGAGCGAACCGAGCAGGTCCGCTTTGTTGCGCGCCTTCTGGGTGGCGAAGACGACCGTGCCGTCGACGAAGAGGACGTCCACCTCGTCGTTGCCGCTCTTGAGCACCAGCGTGCCGGTCTTCGTCTGGTGCCCGATGAGCTGCAGGATGTCGGCGATGCCGAAGTCCTTCAGCGTTCCGGAGAGGGCCATCTAGCCCCCCTCCGCCCGCTGCTTGGCGGCCAGGTCGCGCAGGCAGATCGCCCAGATCAGCACGAAGCACGCCACCGTCGCGCCGACGCGGAGCAGCGAGGTGTTGGCCCGCACGGCGATGGGGTCGTGCAGGAGGCCGTGCCAGAAGAACACGCTGGAAGCGAGCAGGCCGGTGAGCAGCAGGAAAGCGACCCCGGAAACCGGGTAGCCGAGGAAGACGTGCCCGGCGCCGGACAGCAGATTCAAGAGACGGGCCAGGATGGTGCGGCGTCGCTGGTAGGCCTGGACGGCGATCTCCTTGCGGACCCGCTCGGTGGGATCCACGCCCGTGCGGCGGACGAAGACGTTCACGCACTGGGCGCAGAGGGCCTCGGAAGGGCGCGCGTCCGCGTCGCAGCGCTTGCACACCTCGCGCCCGCAGCGTTCGCACCGGCCGCTGGGGCGGAGGCGCCTGCGAAGCGCGTGCAGCCCGACGAATCCGACCGCCGCCAGCAGGGGCAGCGCCGTCGCCGCGCCCGCCGGCAGCGGTCCGGCGATCAGCGCGCGCACCTCGTCGTCGACCGGAGCAGCCACTTTCGCCTCGGCCTCGCGCAGGGGTTCCAGCATCGACTCGTCGAGCGGGACGTCGAGCAGGAACTTGTTCGACCTGCGGTTCACCGCAAGCTGACCGCCCGTGAAGGCGTCGATGCCGGCGCGGTCCAGCTCGAGCGCGCGCGCCTGCTCGGCCTGCACCTTCTCCAGCGAATCGACTCCGCCCAGCGCCCAGGCCCGGCTGAGGTTGAAGTGGGGCGCGGCGAGGCTGTCCTGCAGGTCCATCGCCTTCTGGTATTGCGGCACCGCGCGCTGGGCGTCGCCCTGGAGCAGGTACACGTTGCCGAGGTTGTTGTGCGCGGCCGCCAGCGCCTGGTACGAGGCGCCCTGCCCTGCGTCCAGCGCCTTCCGGTAGAGCTGCTCCGCGAGGGCGAGCTCGCCCTCGCGCTTGGCCTTGTGGGCCAGGGCGAAGGCGACCGCCAGCTCCGGCTTGTCGCCGCGGAGCCTTTCTTGGAGGCGCCGCAGCTCGCGCGGCGTGCCTTCGCCGTGCTCCAGCATCCACACGTCCGCGGCCGGACCGCCGAAGGCGGCCACGCTGGCCAGCCCCTGCGACGCGAACGGCAGCGCGGCGAGGAGCACCAGCGCCGTGCAGCCGAGAGCGACCTCGGCAGCGGTCGCGTAGAGCGCCACGGCGAACAGGAGGGTGAAGAGGAGAGGGACGAACCCGGCCTGGAGCAGGAGCGGGGAGAGGATCAGCGCCGCGGCGAGCAGGTTGGTCTGCCAGCGGCGCGCACCGGCGGGGAACAGGTGATGCACGTCGTGGACGTAGAGCTGCGCGTACCGGACGAAGAGCAGCAGCACGAAGGCCAGCGCAGCCGCGAGGAGGCCGGTGACCGCGAGCCCCCCGGCATTCGCGGCCATGGCGCGCGCGCTGCCGGGGTCGGCGAGCGCCGCGCGGACGGCCGCCGCCGTCGAGGCGAGCGCAAAGCGGACGGCGAAAGCGTCTTCCGCCAGCGTCGCGCGCGCCACGCAGGTGTGGGCCGCGGACAGCGCGGGAGCCAGCTCGGCGGCGAGCTTGCAGGCCTTCCGGGCCAGCGCGGGCGATTCGGCGGCAAGCGTGGCGTGGCTCTCGCGGACCAGGGCGGCGGCGACGCCGAAGAGGTTCTCCAGCGCCAGCTCGTCCTTCAGCTGCCGGACTCGCTGCTCCTCGTCCTCGGCACGGCGCTGGTCGCGCTCGCGCAGGTATTCGCGGCGCTGCGCCCAGTGCGCCATCAGATCGGCGCTCTTCTCCGCGGGCAGGATGGCCACCTGGCCTGGCGGAGGCGGGGCTGGAGGCGCGAGGACCGGAGGGGCTGCCTCGACCTCCTCGGCGCGCAGGGCGGCGCCCACCCCGGCGCAGGCGAGCAGCGCCGCGATCGCGACCGCGCGCCGCGTCGTCGTCGAGGGGACCACGCGTTCATCCTAGCGGCCGGCTCGAAGGCCCAGCAAGGAATCGGCTTTCGCGGATGGGGCCGTGTGGTACACCGCCCGCCATGGAGAATCCCACCCCGGCGCAGGCCGCGATCGATCGCCTGCTGCGCATCATGGACAAGCTGCGCGATCCCGGCGGCTGCCCCTGGGATCGCGAGCAGGACTTGCGCACGCTGACGCCCTACCTCCTGGAGGAGGCGCACGAGCTGATCGAAGCGATCGAAGCGGGAGACGCGCAGCACCACCGGGAGGAGCTGGGCGATCTGCTCTTCCAGGTGGTGTTCCAGGCGCGCATCGCCCGCGAAGAAGGCAAGTTCGACTTCGCCCAGGTGTGCGACAGCATCTCCGACAAGCTCACCCGCCGGCACCCGCACGTGTTCGGGGACGTGAGCGTTTCCGGGTCCCGCGAAGTGGTCAAGAACTGGGAGCGCATCAAGGCGGACGAGCGGAAGGCGAAAGGAGACGCCCCGCGCAGCGCGATCGGCGGCGTGCCGGCGGGCCTGCCCGCCCTGGTCCGGGGCGAGCGCATCACCGAGAAGGCCGCGGCGGTGGGGTTCGATTGGCCGGACCTCGAGGGTGTGCTGGCGAAGGTGCGGGAAGAGCTGGGCGAGCTCGAGGGGGCCATCGCGGAGCGCCGCGCGGCACAGGCAGGCTCCGCCGCGGCGCACGATCTGCACGGGCGGGTGGAGCAGGAGCTGGGCGATCTGCTCTTCGCCCTCGCGAACCTGGGCCGTCACCTCCAGGTGCACCCCGAGGAGGCGCTGCGTGGCGCGGTGCGCCGGTTCGAGTCGCGCTTCCACCACGTCGAGGAGCGGCTGCAGGCGCAGGGCCGCTCGCCGCGCGAGGCGACGCTGGCCGAGATGGACGGGCTCTGGGACGAGGCCAAGCGGCTGGAAAAAAGCCCGGGATGACGCACATCGACCCCTGTTTTCACAGCCGAGGACCGCCCTGTGGACCGGCTGTGGATTGCGGCCGCATGTAAATTTTCACATGGTCGTGAGCGCGTCGTGCACACCCTCGGAATCCCAGCGGCCGCCGCCCGAGAAGTCCCAAGGTTCCGCGCCCTTGCCGGGAACGCGCACCGGCACCGGGATCGGGCCGCGATCCCCCCAGATGCCCAGGAATCGCGGATTTCCAACGGGTGGACAACGTGTGGACGGTCACACCCGCATGGGAAGCGCGGTCGCGATTGACACTCCCCACCCGCGGTGCTATCCGACCGCCCTCTTTACGAGCAGATCGGAGCACCGGAAGTGGCGAATACCAAGTCCGCAGAGAAGCAGAACCGGCAGGCGATCCGGCACCGGGCGCGGAACCAGGCGATCACCTCGGCGCTGCGGACGCAGGTGCGCAAGTTCCGCGAGGCGCTCGCGGCCGGAGACGGGGCGCGGACGAAGTCCGAGCTGACCGAGGCGGTGCGCGCCATCTCCAAGGCCGCCTCGAAGGGCGTGATCCACAAGGCGCAGGCCTCGCGGCGCATCGCCCGCCTGAGCAAGGCCGCCCAGCACGCCGGCCAGCCGGCGAAATAGATCCGCTCAGAACCGGGCTGCGACGCTCATTCGCTCGAGGATCTCTCGCGAGAGGCTCCTCGCCAGCCGGCGGAGCGCGGCGCGGCGATTGGCCTCCGTCCCCAGCACGTCCACGCCTTGCAGGTAGTCCTCCCCAGCCCCGGCCTGGTCTTCGTACGCCACGCCTGAAGCGTCGCGCAGCCGGACGCGGACGGTCGCGGAGAGAGTGAAGGCGGAGGCGCCTTGCGCGCCGAGCGCGCTGGGCGTGCTGGACAGCGCGATCAATTCCGCGGTCAGCTCGGGTCCCGAGGAGCCCTCGGGCGCGAGTCTTCCCCGCGCCGACAGCTCGTCCCGCAACGCTCCCGCGAACACTCCGCCCGCTTCCACCTGCGCCGTGTAGTTCTGGAACGCGGCCACCCGGATGTCCTGCCCCTTCGGCACATCCCCCGGCCTCGCCACCCGATACCCACACCCACCCAGTGCGATGCAGATCAGGGTCAAAAAGAATTCACCGCGGAGGCGCGGAGGACGCGGAGGAACGTGTTTCACAAAACCAGAACCTCCGCGCTCTCCGCGCCTCCGCGGTGATCCTTTTGTCCTACGCGACGACGAAGTTCACCAGGCGCTTCGGGATGACCACGACCTTCTTGACGGTCTTGCCGTCGATCCAGTTGCGGATTTTCGGATCCAGCGCGGCGGCGATGCGGATCTCTTCTTCCGCGGCGGCGGCCGGGACCAGCACCTCGCCGCGCAGCTTGCCGTTGACCTGGACGGCGATGTGGACCGTCTCCTCGGCGATGAGCTGCAGATCGGCCGCAGGCCAGGGCCGCAAGGACAGCTCCTCGTCGCGCTCCTTCGGCGTGTGCCCGAGCGCCGCCCACAGCTCCTCGGCCATGTGGGGCGCGAAGGGCGAGAGCAGCTGCGCGAGCGTCTCCAGCGCCTCGGAGAGGGCGCCTTCGCCGCCGGGGTCCTGCGGCTCGAACGCGCTGGCCGCGTTGGACAGCTCCATCAGGCTGGAGATGGCCGTATTGAACTGCAGCCGCTCGAGCTGCTGGGTGGCCCGGGCGATGGTCCGGTGCGTCTTGCGGCGGAGCTCCAGCGCCTCCCCCTGCGCCTGCGAGGCGTGCACCATCTTGCCGGCGACGCGCGGCGCCTGCGCGGCGAAGAGGCGCTGCAGCCTCCCCAGGAAGCGGAACTGGCCCTCGACCTGCTCGTCGGACCAGTCCATGTCCTTCTCGGTCGGCGCGGCAAAGAGGATGAACAGGCGCGCGGTGTCGGCTCCGTAGGTGGTGATGATCTCGCGCGGCGAGACCACGTTGCCGCGGCTCTTCGACATCTTCTCGCCGTCGCGTCCTTTGACGATCCCCTGGGTGACGAGCTTGTGCGCGGGCTCCGCGTTGGCGCACAGGCCCATCTCCTGCATCACCTTGGTCCAGAAGCGGAAGTAGAGCAGGTGCAGCACGGCGTGCTCGGGCCCGCCCACGTACACGTCCACCGGCAGCCAGCGGTCCGCGTCGTGGCGCAAGAACGGCGCGCGGCCCTCGTGCGGCGAGAGGTACCGCTGCATGTACCAGCTCGAGTCGACGAAGGTGTCCATGGTGTCCACCTCGCGCCTCGCCTTGCCGCCGCAGCGCGGACATTTGGTGTTCACGAAGGAAGGCACCTTGGCCAGGGGCGGCTCCCCCTTGCCGGTGAGCACCTCCTTGACGTCGATGTCCGGCAGCAGGACGGGGAGATCCTCGTCGGGGACCGGGATGCCCTTTCCTTCCGGATCGCAGCGGGTGCAGTAGACGATCGGGATCGGCGTGCCCCAGTACCGCTGCCGGGAGATGCCCCAGTCCCGCAGGTGATAATTCACGGTCGGCCGGCCGATGCCGCGCCGCTGCGCTTCGGCGGCGATGGCCAGCCGCGCTTGCTCCGACGGCAGGCCGGTGAAGTCGCCGGAATCGACCAGGGCGCCGTACTCCGTGAACGCCTTGTCCTGCGGGGGCGCCGCCGTCCCGGCCGCGTCCTCGGGCTGCACCACCCAGCGCACGGGCAGCCCGTACTTCTTGGCGAACTCGAAGTCGCGCTGGTCGTGCGCCGGCACGCTCATCACCGCGCCGGTGCCGTAGCCGGCGAGCACGAAGTTCGCGACCCAGACCGGGACGTGCTCGCCGGTGAACGGGTTCCGCGCGCGCAGGCCGGTGTCGATGCCTTCCTTCTCCGCCGCCGCCGCGCCTTCCCCGACCTGCCGCGCCGCCGCCCGGACGCGCTCGGCGAAGGCGTCGATCTCCTTCCGCTTGGCGCCCTTGAGGAGCCGCTGGACCAGCGGGTGGTCGGGCGCGGCCGCGACGTAGGTTGCGCCGAAGATGGTGTCCGCGCGGGTGGTGAAGACGCGGAAGGCGTCGTCCTCGCCGGCGCCGACGACCGGGAACTCGATCTCCAGGCCGTCGGAGCGCCCGATCCAGTTCCGCTGCATGGTGCTGACCCGCTCCGGCCAGTCGAGGCCGTCCAGGCCCTCCAGCAGCCGGTCGGCGTACTTGGTGATGCGGAACGCCCACTCGGGGATCTCTCGCTCCTGCACCACGCTGCCGCACCGCCAGCAGCGGCCGTCCTCGACCTGCTCGTTGGCGAGGACGGTGTTGCAGCTCGGGCAGAAGTTGACCCGCGAGCGGCGGCGGTAGACCAGGCCCCGCTCCATCATCCGCAGGAAGAACCACTGGTTCCACCGATAGAACTCCGGATCGCTGGTGGCGATCTCGCGCGACCAGTCGATGGAGATCCCCAGCGCGTTCACGTCCTCCTTGAACGAAGCGATGTTCTTCGGCGTGCGCACCGCCGGATGCATGCCTTCCTTGATGGCGGCGTTCTCGGCCGGCAACCCGAAGGAGTCCCAGCCCAAGGGGTGCAGCACGTCGAACCCGCGCTTGCGCGCATACCGGGCCAGCACGTCCGTGATGCAGTACACGCGGGTGTGCCCCATGTGCATCTCCCCCGAGGGATAGGGGAGCATGGCCAGCACATACCGCTTGGGCGCGCCCGAGCGGACACCGGCGCGGAACAAATCCTTTGCTGCCCAATGCTGCTGCCAGCGCGGCTCGAGCGACTTCGGGTCGTACCGGTCCTGCACGTTGCCTCCGTCGCGCCATTCTAACGCTTCGCGGCGCGGGGAAGCCGGCTCAGGTACCAGAACCGTCCGCTCCCCACAAGTCGGGCCGGCCGTGCGCTCGCCCGCCCGCCCGGCAAGTCCCACGCGGCCGAGGCGGGGTCTGCTATACAGCGGCCCGATGGATTCACACGTCTACGTGCGCGATATCGCCCGGCACGAGGGCCAGGAGGCGCTGCTGCGGGGTTGGCTGTACGGGAAGCGCTCCAGCGGCAAGCTCCATTTCGTCCAGCTGCGCGACGGCACGGGCATCATCCAGTGCGTCGTCTCCAAGAAGGACGTCCCCGAGGCCGCCTTCGCCGCCGCCGAGCAGGCGCCGCAGGAAGCGGCCATCGAGGTGCGCGGCGCGGTGGCGAAGGACCCGCGCTCGCCGATCGGGTTCGAGGTCCACGTGAAGGACTTCCGCCTGCGGCAGGGGCAGCCCGGCTATCCCATCCAGCCCAAGGAGCACGGCGTCGGCTTCCTCCAGGAGCAGCGGCACCTGTGGCTGCGCAGCGCGCGGCAGCGGGCGATCCTGGCGGTGCGGCACACGCTCATCAAGACCATCCGGGACTACTTCGACGAGCGCGGGTTCACGCTGGTCGACTCGCCGATCCTCACCCCCGCGGCCTGCGAAGGGACCTCGACCTTGTTCGAGGTGCCGTACTTCGATCTCGGCAAGGCCTACCTGACCCAGAGCGGCCAGCTCTACGGCGAGGCGGCGGCCATGGCGGTGGGCAAGGCTTACGTCTTCGGGCCCACCTTCCGGGCGGAGAAGAGCAAGACCCGGCGGCACCTCACCGAGTTCTGGATGGTGGAGCCGGAGGTCGCCTGGATGGACCTGGAAGGCAACATGGACCTGGCCGAGGACTTCCTGGTCGAGATCGTCGGTCGCGTGCTGCAGAAGCACGAGAAGGACCTCACGGGCGTCCTGGAACGCGATCTGACCGGGCTGCGAAAGGTGAGCAAGCCATTTCCGCGCATCACCTATACCGAGGCGGTGGAGGCCATCCGCAAGGCCGGCCATCCGGTCGAGTGGGGCGCCGACTTCGGGGGCGACGAGGAGACGGTGCTGGCGAAGCAATTCGATCGGCCGGTGATGGTCCACCGGTACCCCGCGTCCCTCAAGGCGTTCTATTTCAAGAAGGACCCGCAGGATCCCAAGGTGGCGCTGGGCGTGGACGTCCTCGCGCCCGAGGGATATGGCGAGATCGTCGGCGGCGGCCAGCGCGAGGACGACTACGAGACGCTGGTGCGCGCCATCGACGAGCACAAGCTGCCTCGCGAGGCGTTCTCCTGGTACCTGGACCTGCGCAAGTACGGCTCTGTGCCGCACTCCGGGTTCGGGCTCGGCGTCGAGCGGACGCTGGCCTGGATCTGCGGGCTGCACCACGTGCGGGAGACGATCCCATTCCCGCGCATGATGGAGCGCCTGACTCCCTGAGCCTCTCGCCGGAAAAAAAATTATTTTTTTTTCGGGCCGGAGCCGGAAGCTACTTGTCCGGCTTCTCGCCGATGGGCTTGGGCTGCTTCGGCGCCTTGCCCGTGCCACCCTGGCGCTCGATGGTCGAGTCGGGCTGCTCGACGCTGGGCGGAGCGCTGGGCTCCGGCAGCGGCTTCGCGGTGCGCGCCTGCGGCCGCTTCCGCTTGCTCCGCGTGGTGACCTTCCCGCCCTGCAGATCGGTGTGGTGGTCGGGAGACAGCGACTCGGCCTTGTCGGTCGTGTTGCTCGAAGTGGCCTTGTCGGGCCGGTCGTCCTTGGGGCTCGGCTGCGACACGCCGGGCTGGTCGTGGGTGGTCGGCTGGCCCCCTTGCTGGGCAAGGGCGAGCAGCAGGGCGAGCAAGGTCATGGCGCTTCCTCCGGCGGACGTCCCGCCGCGAGAAAGCTGATGGCTCGACCGACCTGCGACAACCCTGGGCTTCGAAATGCCGGCGCGTTAGTGGCGCTTCTTCTTCGGCCCGGTTTCCTTGGGTGGAGGCGGGACGTACCGCTGCGGACGCGGCGGCGGAGGTCGAGGCGCCGGTGCTTCGTCCCCCTCCACGGGCTCCGTAGCGGGTGGCGTGGCAATGGCGCTCGGCGCCGGCGGAACCGGCGCCGAACCGCCCGCAGGCGTGGTGCGCTGCCTGGTGCGCGGCGGCGGCGAGGCCTTGGGCGGCGACGGCACCTTCACCACCCGGCGCTCCACCTGGGAGGAGCCGGACTGCGAGAGCGAGGTGACCAGCTTGGCCGGCTCGGCCGTGAAGACCAGGGCGCGCGCGATCACCCCGTCCCCTTCCATCAGCGTCTGCACTCCGCGGTCCGGAGGGAGGCGCGCCGGGAGCTGCAGCGCCGCGTCCTTCACGCCGGCCTGCGCGAGCCGGCGGAGCGCATCGGCGAGGCGCGCCGCGAGCTCCGGTTCGGTGCTGGCCGAGCCGAGGCCGAAGACGAACAGCTTCTTGAACGCGAGACGCATCCCGGGAGGCGTGAGCAGCGCCTCTCCGGCGGCTCCGATCACCAGCCCCGCGCGGATCATCCGCGACAGGCGGCCGGACAGCCGCCAGTCCACCAAGCCGGCCAGGCCGGTGAGCGGACGCTCGTCCTCCGAGACGAACAGGCAGAGCGCCTCGGCGTCGGCCTGGTCCAACGCCTCCATCGTGAGCGGGTAGTAGGACAGCTCCATCAGCGCTCCTGCTTCGGGACCTGGCCGGGCAGGCCGGACGAGTTGGCGATGCGATCGAGGATGCCGTTCACGAACGCGGACGATTCCTCCGACCCGTACTTCTTGGACAGCTCGATGGCCTCGTTGAGCGTGACCTTCACCGGCACGTCGGAGCGCTTGAGGATCTCGTAGACGGCAAGCCGCAGGATGTTGCGGTCCACCCGGGCCATCCGCTCCAGCTTCCAGTTGGTCGAGGTGCGCTGGATGAGCTGGTCGATGGTCGTTTGCTCGCGCCGGGCCCCGCTCACCAGCGCCTCCGCGAAAATCTTGGTGTCCTCGTCCACCGGCTCGAAGTGCGCCCACAGCCCGGCCAGCACGTCGGCAGGCGTGCCGCCGCTCAAGTCGAGCTGGTAGAGCGCCTGCATCGCGCATTCGCGCGCCTTGGTCCGCGAGCCCATCTCCCCTCCCCGCCGCGCGGCGGGGAGGGGCCGGTCGGCCCCCCGCAACGCGTGGATCTGCTCGAGGCAGGCCAGGGCCGCCTCGCCGCCCTTGTCCAGCCGGCCCGGGGCGGCGCGCTCCAGCGCCTGCACGGCCGTCTCGCAGGTCAGCACGCCGAAGGCGACGGCCAATGCGCGCGGGGAGGTGGCCGCCTCCATTGCCAGGGTGCCCAGCGCGCGGGTGACCTCGGCGGCGAGCACCGTGTAGTGATCCGTCTCGCCGCGGATGAGGCAGCCCAGCGCGACGATGCCGTCGACCTCTCCGGCGCGAGCGACGCGCGCCGCCAGCGGCCCCAGCTCGAACACGCCCGCGCAGCGCAGCACGCGGATCTCCTCCGCCCCGCGCTCCTCGAGAGACTTGCGCGCCCCGGCGAGAAGCTTCTCGACGATCTCCTGGTTCCAGCGGGTCGCGCAGAGCGCGAAGCGCATCCCCTTGGCGCTCAAGGCGGCTTCCGGTCTGGGCGCTTGGGTCGACATGCGTGGGAGGGCCCGGGGTCCTTTCGAGCCGCCCTACTTCTTCTGCTCGCCGACCAGCGAGAGGAGGTGGCCCATCTTGTCTCGCTTCACCTGCAGGTAGTCGGCGTTGTGCTCCGAGTGGCCCACCTCGATGGGCACCCGCTCCACCACCTCCAGGTCGTAGAGCTGCTTGAGCCCGTCGATCTTCTTCGGATTGTTGGTCATCAGGCGCATCTTGCGCACGCCGCAGTCCCAGAGGATCTGCGCGCCGATTCCGTAGTCGCGCAGGTCGGCCTTGAAGCCCAGCTTCTGGTTCGCCTCGACGGTATCGTGGCCCTGGTCCTGGAGGTTGTAGGCGCGCAGCTTGTTGGCGAGCCCGATCCCGCGGCCCTCCTGGTCGAGGTAGACCAGCACGCCCTTGCCCGCCTGGTCGATCATCTCCAGCGCGCGGTGGAGCTGTGGTCCGCAATCGCAGCGTCGCGATCCGAAGACGTCGCCGGTGAGGCACTTGGAATGCACGCGCACCAGGACCGGCTCGTCCGGCTGCCAGGTCCCCTTCACGAAGGCGACGTGGTTCAGCTGGTCGACGTCGTTCTCGTAGGCGATGCAGCGCATCTCGCCGCCGTGCTCGGTGGGCACGCGGGCCTCGGCGGCCCGGCGTACCAGGCGCTCGCGCTGCATGCGGTAGTGGATGACGTCGCCCACGCTCAGGATGAACAAGCCGTGGCGGGCGGCGAACTTCTCCAGATCCGGCATGCGCGCCATGGTCCCGTCGTCGTTCATCACCTCGCAGATGACGCCGGACGGGTTCAGCCCCGCGAGGCGGGCCAGGTCGACCGATCCCTCCGTCTGGCCGGCGCGAACCAGCACCCCTCCCTTGCGCGCCTTGAGGGGGAAGATGTGCCCCGGGCGCACCACGTCGCTGGGCTTCGCCTCGGGATCGATGGCCGCCCGGATGGTGGTGGCGCGGTCGGCGGCGCTGATCCCGGTGGTGACTCCGCGGGCCGCCTCGATGCTCACGGTGAACGCGGTCGCGTAGGTGCTCTCGTTCTCCTGCACCATCATCGGAAGGGACAGCCGCTTCACCTGGTCGTCGGTCAGGCTCAAGCAGATGAGGCCGCGCGCGTTCTTGGCCATGAAGTTGATCGCTTCGGGAGTGACGTGCTGCGCGGCCAGGACCAGATCGCCCTCGTTCTCGCGCTCCGCGTCGTCGACGAGGATCACCATCCGGCCCCGCCGGATCTCCTCGAGTGCGCGCTCGACCCGCTCGATCTCGGTCACGTCCGGCTCCGCTGCGCCTGCAGCAGGCGCGCCACGTGCTTGGCGAGGATGTCCGCCTCCACGTTCACGCGGTCGCCCGCGCGCTTGTTGCCCCAGGTGGTGCCGCGCAAGGTCTCGGGGATGAGCATCAGCGAGATCGCGTCGTCTCCCGAAAACTCGTTCACGGTGAGGCTGATGCCATCCAGCGCCACCGATCCCTTCTCCACCACCAAGGGGAGCAAGTCGCGCGGAAGCTCGACCACCACGCGCACCGCTTCTCCGGCCTGCTCGCGCCCGCGGATGCGACCCACCCCGTCGACGTGCCCCAGGACCAGGTGGCCGCCGAGGCGCTCGCCCAGTGCGAGCGGGCGCTCCAGGTTCACCGCGTCGCCGGGCCGCCGATCCGACAGCGTGGTCCTGCGCAGCGTCTCCACGGAGACGTCGGCGGAAAAGGTGCCGTTGTTGCGCTCGACCACCGTCAGGCAGGCACCGTCCACGGCGATGCTCGCTCCGCGCTCCAGGTCTTGGTTTGGAAGACGCGTGCGCACGCTCACCCGCGCCCCGCCGCCTGGAGCGGGTGCGATCTCGGCGATGCTCCCGACGTCCTCGACCAGCCCGGTGAACACCCCTAGGTTCTATCGCAGCGGCCTGGCCGTGACGAGCAGATCGTCGCCCAGCCGGCTGCTGTCCACGATGCGCGCAGCCGGGGCCTCTCCCATGCGGGAAGGCCCCTGGAATCCGGCCCAGGTGAGCCCGCCCTCGCCGGCCAGCTTGGGCGCCACGAACAGGTACACCTCGTCCCACAACCGGCGCTCGAGGAAGCTGCCGTGGATGCGCGCCCCGCCCTCGACCATGACCGAGGTGAGCCCCCTGCCGGCCAGGCGGCGGAGCAGGTCCTTCAGGTCGACGCGGCCGGCGCGGTCGGCGCGGCAGCGCACGATCTCCGCGCCGGCGCGCTCGAGCGCCGCGATGCGCGCAGGCGGCGCGCGCAAGGTGCAGGCAACCAGCGTCGGAGCGGACGAGCGCTGCCGGAGCAGGCGCGCACCCGGCGGCAGGCGCGCGGTCGAGTCCACCACCACGCGCACGGGGTCGCGCGGCGCGACGCCGGCGGCGGCGCGACCTGGGCCTCTGGCCATGCGCGGCAGCCGCGCCGTCAGACGCGGATCGTCCGCCAGCGCGGTCCCCACGCCGATCAGCACCGCGTCCATCTCGTCGCGAAGCACGTGCCCGAGCAGGCGGGACTCGCGCCCGCTGACCCAGCGCGAGTCGCCGGAGCGGGTGGCAATCTTGCCGTCCAGCGTGACCGCCGCCTTGAGCATGACCCAGGGCAGCTTCCGGGTGATGAACTTGAACCACATCTCGTTCGCTGCGTCGCAGGCGTCGCGGAGCACGCCGACCTCGACGCGGAGGCCGGCGGCGCGCAGGCGGCGGATGCCCCGGCCATGGACCAGGGGATTCGGGTCGACGCTTCCGATCACCACCCGGCGCACGCCGGAGGCGAGCACCGCCTCGGTGCACGGGGGCGTCCGGCCGTGGTGGTCGCAGGGCTCCAGCGTGACGTACAGGTCCGCGCCACGCGCGCGCTCCCCGGCCTCGCGCAGCGCCACCACCTCGGCGTGCGGCCCGCCCGCCTTCGCGTGGTGGCCCCGGGCGATCACCTCGCCTTTCGACACGACCAGCGCGCCCACCACCGGGTTCGGGTGGGTGCGGCCGCGCCCCAGCTCCGCCTCGGCGACAGCCTCCAGCATGAGCCGCTCGTCCAGGGACGGTCCCTTGCGGGCGGGCGAGCTACTTCTGCTTGCCCTTGCGCTCGTGGATCAGCTCCTTCAGCTCGCTCATGAACTCGCCCAGGTCCTTGAACGAGCGGTACACGGAGGCGAAGCGGACGTACGCCACCTCGTCGAGCCGGGAAAGCTCGCGCATCACCGACTCGCCGATGAAGCTCGAGGGCACTTCCTTTTCGCCGAGCTCCTGGAGCCGACGCTCGATGCCGTCGACGACCGCCTCGATCTGCTCGGAGGAGACGGGCCGCTTCTGGCAGGCAAGCTGGATGCCGGCGATCACTTTGTGGCGATCGAAGTTCTCGCGGCGACCGTCCTTCTTCACCACCATCGGGAGGATCTCCTCCACCCGTTCGTAGGTGGTGAAGCGCCGCTCGCAGCCCAGGCATTCGCGCCGCCGCCGGATCACCGCGCCCTGGTTGGAGAGACGCGAGTCGATGACCTTGTTCTCCAGCTCGGCGCAGAACGGGCATTTCATGTCATGCGCTCTGGCCGAGCCTCTTCGCGTAGAGCGGGAACTGGCGGCCGAGCTCGCGCACCTCGCCGCGCACGCGCTCGTGCACCGCGGCGTCCTCGGGCGCGTCGAGGACGCGGACGATCAGCTTCGCCACCGTGCGCATCTCGGAAGGCCCCATGCCGCGCGTGGTCAGCGCCGGGGTGCCCAGGCGCAGGCCGCTGGTGACGAACGGCTTCTCCGGGTCGCCCGGGATCATGTTCTTGTTGGTGGTGATGCCCGCCTTGCCCAGGGCCGACTCCGCGAGCTTGCCCGTCAGCTTCTTGGGGCGGAGGTCGCAGAGCATCAGATGCGTATCGGTCCCGCCGGCGACGAGCCGCAAGCCGCCCTGGAGCAAGCCTTGCGCGAGCGCCTGGGCGTTGTCGAGGATGCGTTGCTGGTACGCCTTGAACTCCGGGCGCAGCGCCTCGCCGAAGGCGACCGCCTTGGCCGCGATGATGTGCTCGAGCGGTCCGCCCTGGATGCCTGGGAAGACGTTGGAGTCCACCGCCTTGGCGTGCTGCTGCTTGCAGAGGATCAGCCCCGAGCGCGGGCCGCGCAGCGTCTTGTGCGTGGTGGTGGTGACCGCGTCGGCGAGCGGCACCGGGCTGGGGTGCAGGCCCACCGCCACCAGCCCGGCGATGTGCGCGATGTCGCAGATCATCATCGCGCCCACCTCCTCGGAGATCTCGCGGAGCTTCACGAAGTCGAGCATGCGCGGATAGGCGGAGGCGCCGCAGAGCACGGCGCGCGGCCGCACCTCCCGGGCCAGCTTGCGGGTGGCGCCGAAGTCGATGGTCTCGGTCTTCGGATCGAGCCCGTAATGGTGGATCTCGAAGAGCTTGCCGGAGAAGTTCACCGGCGACCCGTGGGTGAGGTGGCCGCCCTGGGCGAGCGACAGCGAGAGGATGCGGTCCCCGGGGCGCAGCAGGGCGAAATAAGTCGCCATGTTCGCCTGCGACCCGGCATGCGGCTGGACGTTGGCGTGCTCGGCGCCGAAGAGCGCCTTGGCGCGGTCGATGGCCAGCTGCTCGATCTTGTCGACCACCTCGCATCCGCCGTAGTAGCGCTTTCCCGGCAATCCCTCGGCGTACTTGTTGGTCAGGGGAGACCCGGCCGCCTCGAGCACCGCCTCGGAGACGAAGTTCTCGCTCGCGATCAGCTCCAGCCCCTCGGCCTGCCGGGCCGTCTCTTCCCGGATCAGCTTCGCGACTTCGGGGTCGACCGCGGCCAGCGGCATCTCGAACGAATCCATCTCGTCTCCATTCCTCTGCGGCCCGCCTCATACCATACCGTTCCCGCCTTAAAAGCTCACCGCGGAGGCCGCGGAGGGATTCTGTTCGGCTCGGGTCGAGCACGGGCGCCGGCTCGAAGCCAAAAACCAGTCACTCCGCGCTCTCCGCGTCTCCGCGGTGATCTTTTGTCTTCTGTCGGGGGGTTCAGTCGCGCATGCGCTGGAAGGCGATCACGGCGTTGGTCCCGCCGAACCCGAACGAGTTCGACAACGCGGCGTCGATGCGGACCTCGCGCGCATGGTTGGGGACGAAGTCGAGGTCGCATTCGGGATCGGCGTTGTCCAGGTTGATCGTCGGGGGCACGATCCCGTGGTAGAGCGCCAGCGCGGTAAAGGCCGCCTCGACGCCGCCCGCTGCGCCGAGGAGGTGCCCGGTCATGCTCTTGGTCGAGCTGACCATCAGCCCCTTCTTCGCCCAGTCGCCGAACACGGCCTTCATCGCGTTGGTCTCGGCGATGTCGCCGACCGGCGTCGACGTCCCGTGGGCGTTGACGTACTGCACCTGCTCCGGGCGCAGCCCCGCATCCTCGAGGACCAGGCGCATGGCGCGCTCCGCGCCGGTCCCGGACGGCTGCGTGATGTGGAACGCATCGGCCGTCGCCGAGTAGCCGGTCAGCTCGCAGTAGATGCGGGCGCCGCGCTTGCGCGCGTGCTCCAGCTCCTCGACGATGAGGATGCCCGCGCCCTCGCCGGCCACGAACCCGTCGCGGTCCTTGTCGAACGGCCGCGAAGCCTTTTCCGGCGCGTCGTTGCGCTCGCTGAGCGCGCGCGCCGCGGTGAACCCCGAGATCCCAAGGAGCGTGATCGTCGCCTCGGCGCCGCCGGTGATGACCATGTCGGCGTCGCCGTGCTGGATGTGCCGCATCGACTCGCCGATGGCGTGGTTGCCGGTCGCGCAAGCGGAGACGGGCGCGTAGTTCACCCCGGCCGCGCCGTACCGGATGGAGATCTGCCCGCCGACCAGGTTGACGATGATCGACGGGATGAAGAACGGGTTCACCCGGCGGTGCCCCTTGTTCACCGCGGTCAGGTGGGTGTCCTCGAGGGTGGCGAGGCCGCCCATCCCGCTGCCGACGATTACCCCGCAGCGCTCGCCCAGCGGCTTGTCGGTGGGGAGCGAAGCGTCCTGCAGGGCGAGCTGCGCTGCGGCGAGCCCGAACTGGATGAACAGGTCGTTGCGCCGCGCCTCCTTCTTGTCCATGAACGCGGCCGGGTCGAAGCCCTTCACCTCGCCGGCGATGCGGCAGGGCAGATCCTTGGCGTCGAAGCGGGTGATCGGTCCCACTCCGCTCTTGCCGGCGATCGCCGCCTCCCACGTCCGCTGGGTCCCGATGCCCAGCGGCGTGACCAGCCCGATCCCCGTGACCACGACCCTGCGCTCGACGCGTGGCATGAGCCCTTGACAGTAGCCGCGAACCGCCCGACTCGCCACCGGCCGGCCGCCAGCCGGCCGCCTACTTCTTGTGCTCGTTGATGAAGTTCACCGCGTCCTGGACCGTCTTGATGTGCTCCGCCTCTTCGTCCGGGATCTCCACCTCGAACTCCTCTTCCATGGCCATCACCAGCTCGACGATGTCGAGGGAGTCGGCGCCGAGGTCCTCGATGAACGCGGACTCCGCCTTGATCTCGTCCTCGCCGACGCCGAGCTGCTCCGCGATGATGCTCTTGACCTTCGCCTCGACGGACATTGCGCGTTCCTTTCGCTTGGGACCGAGCCAGGCTGGCGCGGCCTTGTAGCACAGGCGGACCGACAGACAAGGGGCTGGCGGTTCACCTCACTGGCAGATGCCATTCATGCACCGGAACCCGGAATGGCAGTCCAAATCGGATTGGCAGCGCACGCCTTCGCTGCGCGTGACGCACTGGCCGTAATAGCAGGTCTCCGGCCACGGACAGTCCCGGTTGTCGAAGCATTGCGCGAGCTGCCCGCCCGACTGGCGCTGGCAGATCCCGATCTTGCAGGTCTCGCCCTCCCTGCAATCCTTGCCGCCGACGCACATCACCGTGCATTTTCCATCCCGGCACTTGTAACCGGCCAGGCATTGCTGCCCGCCCTGGGCGGGCGCCGGCGAGGCGCCTCCGTCGGGGGACTCCGACACGTCGCAGTCGCCGAACGACTTCCACTGGCAGGTCCGCGCCTTGCCGGGTCCCGCGTCCTCGCCCGCCGAAGCCATCTGCGCGCCGGTTTCGTCCACGCACTCCAAGCCATATGCGCAGTCCAGGTTGCGCGTGCAGGAGTCCTTGACTCCCTTGCGATTGTTGCCGGCGGCGCACGCAAGCCCCACCGCGAGCCCGGCGATCGAGGAGAGCAGCACTGCGGCGAGCGATCGACTCACTTGAACACCTCGTTCAGGACCACCCGCAAGCTCTGCGGGTCCTCCACGTTGAATGCGCGCAGCGTCTTGTCGATGCGGCGGCACAGTCCCGAGAGGACCTTCCCGGGACCAAGCTCGATGAGCGTGTCCGCTCCGGACAACGCCATGCGCTGCACCGACTCGACCCAGCGCACGGGCGCGGTGACCTGGCTCAAGAGCAACTGGACGATGCGCGCCGGGTCGGTGTTCGGCTCGGCGGTCACGTTGGCCACGATGGGCGCGGAGGGTTGCTTGATGGGGATGGCGGCCAGCACCTCGGCCAGACGTGGCTGCACCGGCGCCATGAGCGAGCAGTGGAATGGAGCCGAGACGGGGAGCGGCAAGGCGCGCTTGGCGCCGCGCTCCTTGCACTTGGAGATGGCCCGGTCCACCGCGGGGGCGTGGCCCGCGATCACCGTCTGCTCGGGCGAGTTGTAGTTGGCCGGCTCCACCACCCGGCCGGGCTCCTCCGCCTGCGCGTCCTTGCAGGCGGCGGCGACCTGCTCTGGCTCCAGGCCGAGGATGGCCGCCATGGCCCCCTCGCCGGCGGGCACGGCTTCCTGCATGAAGGTCCCGCGGGCGCGCAGCGCTCGCATGGCGTCCTGGAGCTGCATCGCTCCGGAGGCCACCAGCGCCGAGTATTCGCCCAGCGAATGCCCGGCATAGAAGAGCGGCAGCCGGAACCGCCCGCCCGCCTCCTTCACCAGGACGCGGTGCGCGGCGATGGAGACGGCGAGGATGGCCGGCTGCGTGTTGGCGGTCTGGCGCAGCTCCTCCTCGGGCCCTTCGAAGAGGAGCTGCAGGAGCCCGCCGCCGAGCGCCGCATCGGCCTCGTCGAGCACCGCGCGCGCCTCCGGATAGGCGTGCGCGAGCGCCTGGCCCATCCCCACCGCCTGCGACCCCTGCCCAGGAAAGACGAACGCGACCGGCATGTCCCCTCCGGCGCTACCACTTGACCAGTGCGCTGCCCCAGGCCATGCCGCCCCCGATGGCCATCATCAGCACCAGGTCGCCGTCCTTGAGCCGCCCCGCCCGGTTCGCCTGGTCGAGCGTGAGCGGGACCGAAGCCGAGGAGGTGTTGCCCATCTGCTCGATGTTCAGCTCGCACTTCTCCAGCGGAATCTCCAGCTTCCTCATCACGTGCTCGAGGATGCGCAGGTTGGCCTGGTGCGCGATCACCCGATCGACGTCCTGCGGCCGGTATCCGTTGCGTTCCAGCGCCTCGCGCGAGCAGGCGTCGAGGGCGCGGACCGCGGTCTTGTAGACCTCGCGCCCGTTCATCTTGATGAATTGATCGCGGCGGTCGAGCACGTCCTGGTTCAGCGGTTTGAGCGAACCGCCTCCCGGGATGTTGAGGATGCTCGTCTGGCTGCCGTCGGTGTGGAGGTGGGTGGAGAGGAGGCCCCGGTCGGGCCGCGTCTCGGGGACCAGGACCATGGCGCCCGCCGCGTCGCCGAACAGCACGCAGGTGGAGCGGTCGGTCCAGTCGGTGATGCGGGTGAGCAGCTCGGCGCCGAGCACCAGCACCTTCCGCGCCATGCCGCCGCGGATGTACTGGTCGGCGACCGACAGCGCGAAGAGCGATCCCGCGCACGCGGCGGACACGTCGAAGGCGGCCGCCTTGCTGGCGCCGATCTTCGACTGGACGAAGCACGCCGCCGCCGGGAACGGCATGTCCGGGGTGACCGTGCCGCAGATGATCAGGTCCAGATCTTCGGCGCGGATCCCGGCCATCTCCAACGCCCGCCTCGAAGCCGCCGCGGCCATGTCGCTGGTCGCCTCGTTCGCCGAGGCGATGCGCCGCGCGCCGATGCCGGTCCGCTCGCGGATCCACGCATCGCTGGTGTCGATCCCCATCTTCTTCGAGAGGTCGTCGTTCGTGACCACCCGCTCGGGCAGGTAGGTGCCGGTGCCGACGATCCGGGAACGCTGCATCGGTTTGCTCCGCGAAAGCTTGCAGAAAGCCCTTAGACAACCGCGCCGTCAAGTCTTGAAGAGTTCCACGCCGCGCCGCGCCGCCGCGGTGAGGTCATCTTCCAGGTGCTGCGCAGCGAATGCCTCGGCGCCGGACAGCGCATTCAGGATGGCCCGCGGGCTCGACCGGCCGTGCGCGATTACGCCCACTCCGTGTATGCCGAGCAGGGGGGCGCCTCCCACCTCCTCGTAGTCGACGCGCTTCTTCACCTGATCGAGCTGGCCGCGCAAGAGCAGCGCCCCGGCGCTGGCGACGGCGCTGGCCTGGATCTGGCGCTTGAGGAGCTGTCCGAAGGCCCACACCGCGCCCTCGGCGGTCTTGAGCAGGACGTTGCCGGTGAAACCGTCGGTGGCGATCACGTCGAACTCGCCGGCGAACACGTCTTTCCCCTCGACGTATCCGCGGAAGCAGACGCCGCTGTCGGGCCTTCGCAGCGCGGCCGCGGCGGCACGGGTCAAGTCGGTGCCTTTCCCTTCTTCCTCGCCGTTCGCCACGATCCCCACCCGCGGCCGGGCGACGCCGAGCACGCGCCGCGCGTACACCTCCCCGAGCAGCGCGAATTGCACCAGCTGCAGCGGAGTGACCTCGACGTTCGCGCCCATGTCGACGAGGACCGATCGGCCTACCGCGCCCAGCGAGGGCAGGAACCCGCCGATGCACGGCCGGTCCACGTGATCGAGGCGGCCGAGCACGAACAAGCCGCCGGCGAGCACCGCGCCCGAGTTCCCCGCGGAGACCATGGCCGTGGCCTCGCCCGACTTGCACAGATCGAAGGCGACGCGGATGGAGCTGTCCTTCTTCTTGCGCAGGGCCTGCCCCGGGTGCTCGTCCATCTCCACCACTTCCGAGGCATGGTGGACGCGCAACTCGTGCGCGCCCGCCCCGTGGCGGCGCAGCTCCTCGCGCACCCGAGGCTCGTCGCCGACCAGGACGACCGAAATGCCCCGTTCCCGGTGCGCGCGCAGGGCCCCCGCAACCGTCGCCGCCGGAGCGAGATCGCCGCCCATGGCGTCCAGCGCAATGGTCATGAGGACCGGCTTGCGGCTCGAGTCTTCCGGCGCGCGAAGAAAGCCCGGCGGGCCGTATCAATCCTCTTTGCCCTTCATCACGGCCCGTCCCTGGTACTCGCCGCACTTCGGACAGGCGCGGTGCGGCAGCACGGGCTCGCCGCACTTGGGGCAAGCGCCCACGTTCGGCGCCGTCGCCTTCCAGTGGGCCCGGCGCTGGTCGCGCTTCTGCCGGCTGGTGCGCTTCTTCGGAACACCCATTTCACTTCTCCTTCTTCTGGAGCTGGATGGACTTCAGCGCCGCCCAGCGTGGATCGATGGCCGTCTTCTCGCAGCCGCAGTCACCCGCATTGAGGTCCTTGCCGCAGGTCGGGCACAGACCCTTGCACGACTCATCGCACACCGGCGAGGGCGGGACGGCGAGGAGGATCTGCTCGCGCAGCGCCGGCGCAAGATCGATGGTCTTGCCGCTGTAGGGCTCCTCGTCGACCGTCTCGGGTTCGAAGGAGGCGGCCGGCTCCGGTTCGCTGCGATCGTGGCCGGGGCGCCGGGCGGGCCCCGGCGGGGCCTCGCGCGGCACGTAGGTGAGCGTCAGTTCGATGGGCTCGTCCAAGCGTACCTTCTTGAGGCAACGCTTGCACTGCCCTTCGAGCGGCACCGTGAACCGCGACTGGACCAGCACGCTGCGGCCGATCTTGGTCAGGCGGGCGCGGACGCGGGCCGCCCCGCCAGCGTGGAACTCCGTCGGGGGCTCTCCCCGGAGCGCGCCGTCGACGAGCTCGCGCGGCAAGTCGGCCTGCCATTCCTGACCCGACTCGTCGATCTCGTCGACGTCGATGGTGAGCGGTTCCAAGGTCTTAGCCCTGCCTGCGGAAAGCGGCGCACCATAGGGGCCGTCACCCCGGAAGTCAAGGAGCGCCCGGACGTCGAGGAGCGCCGGTCAAGCTGCCCGCCCGCCGCGTCGCTTTTCGCCGCAGTTGACCGTCGGGCGGCCGCCCTCTAGGTTGCGGGTGTGGGACGGATCCTCGCCTGGATGTGCGGCGGCGCGCTGCTCGCGGTCATCCTGACCACGTGGCTCGCACCTTCCGTCTTCGTCTGGTGGTTTACCCCTCCGGCTGGCCTCACCATGACCTTCGACGCTCCCAAGGCCATCCAGTGGGGCATGAACCGCCTGATCCACGCGCAGATGATCTCCCTGCTCGTGGGAGCGGTGCTGGGCCTCGTCGTCGGCCTGCTCCTCCGCCGCAGGAGCGCCACCCCGCCGCCGCGCTCCGCGATCCCTCCTCCCGCGCCCCAGAAGGCCGCAGCGCCCCAGAAGACCTCGACCTCCGTCTGAGTTTGCCGCTGGACGCCGCGTACACGGAGTGAAAAGATGTTCCCCGCCGCGCCCCGGGGGGAGCGGGCGGGCGGCGGAGAGATCGCGCAGGTTGCGCCACCCCTTCGCCGCCCTCTTTCGTTACCGGTCGCGACCCTTGCGGCCGCCCAGCTTCTCTCCGAACACCTCGCCGAGAGACGCGCGGCCCGTGCCTTGGTTGCGCATGTACTCGCGGTAGTCGTCCCCCTCGTGCAGCGCCGCCTTCACGCTGAGCGCCACCTTGCGCTCGTGCGGGTCCATGTCGATGACCTTCACGTCGAGCTCGTCCCCTTCCTTGACGACATCGCGGGGGTTCTCCACCCGCTCGTCGCGAAGCTCGGAGACGTGCACGAGGCCCTCGATGCCGGGCTCGATCTCCACGAACGCGCCGAAGTCGGCCACCTTGGTGACCTTGCCCTTCACGCGGCTGCCGATGGGGTACTTGTTGGGCAGCTCGGTCCATGGATCCGGATGGAGCTGCTTGATGCCCAGCGAGAAGCGCTCGTTCTCTACGTCGATGTTGAGCACCACCGCCTCCACCTCGTCGCCCTTCTTGAACAGGTCGCCCGGGTGCTTGATGCGCTGCGTCCAGCTGATGTCGGACACGTGCACCAGGCCGTCGATGCCCTCCTGCACGCCGACGAAGATGCCGAAGTCGGTGACGTTGCGGACCTGGCCGCGGATGACCGACCCGATCGGGTACTGCTCCTCGAGCAGCGTCCACGGGTTGGGCTCGATCTGCTTCATGCCCAGGCTGATGCGCTTCGCCTTGCCGTCGACGTCGAGGACGACCGCCGCCACCTGATCGCCGATGGCCATCACCTTCGAGGGGTGCTTGACGCGCTTCGTCCAGCTCATCTCGCTGATGTGGACGAGGCCCTCGACCCCGGGCTCCATCTCGATGAAGGCGCCGTAGTCGGTGAGCGAGACCACCTTGCCGGTGACGCGCGTGCCCGGCGGGAACTTCTCCGCCGCGTGTGCCCAGGGGTCCTCCTGGATCTGCTTGAGACCCAGGCTGACGCGCTCGGTGGCCGGATCGAACTTGAGCACGATGACCCGCAGCTCGTCGCCGACGTTGAGCATCTCGCTGGGGTGCCCGACGCGTCCCCAGGACATGTCGGTGATGTGCAAGAGGCCGTCGATCCCGCCCAGGTCGATGAAAGCGCCGTAGTCGGTGAGGTTCTTGACGATGCCGGTGAGGACCGCGCCTTCCTTGAGCTTCTGGAGGGTGTCCTTCTTCAGCTCCTCGCGCTCCTTCTCGAGGAGGACGCGGCGGGAGAGCACGATGTTGCCGCGCTTCTTGTTGAACTTGATGACCTTGAACTTGTACTTCTCGCCGATCAGCTTATCGAGATTGCGGATCGGACGGAGATCCACCTGCGAACCCGGCAGGAACGCCTTCACCCCGATGTCGACGGAGAGGCCGCCCTTCACCCGGCCGACGATGGTGCCCTCGACGAGCTCGTCGCGCTCGCACGCGGCGGAGATCTCGTCCCAGATGCGCATCTTGTCGGCCTTCTCCTTGGAGAGGACGACCATCCCGGTATCGTTCTCACGGGACTCCAGGAGCACGTCGACCTTGTCGCCGACTTTGACGTTGGGCTTGCCCTCGAGAAGGCCGAACTCCTGGATGGGGACCTGGCCTTCGCTCTTGTAGCCGATGTCGACGACCGCGTAGTCCTTGGTGACCTGGACCACGCTGCCCTTGACGATCTCGTTCTCCTTCAGCTCGCCTTTTCCGTTGCCCTTGCCCTTGAAGCTCTCCTCGAGCATCGAAGCAAAGTCTTCGTCTTCATACGGTGCGGGCTGGTTCTTGTAATCGGTTGTGGTGCCGGTGAAGGGATTCGCCATGAACGTGTTCTGACCTGCGATTCTGGAACTTCGCCCCCTCGGAAATGGAAATCGCCGCGCGCCCCGGGGATCGAGGGCAAGCGGCGGTGTCTCTTCCGGTACTCCGCCGTCGAAGCGGGCGGACCCTACAAGCGGGCCCGCATGGTGTCAAGGTACGGAACCGACTCGTTTTGGATGCTTTCTCGCGAGGGTGGATTCACCTGCCGTGCCGGACCGCAAGGGTGCGTGTGGTACGTTTCCCGATGCGTGCCGCACCCGCGGCGAGGGGACCTGGGATGACGGTGACGCGCGCGCTGCTGCTCGCTTGCCTCATCTGCTTTGCTGCCCTGGCGTGTGGATCCGGATCGCCGTGTCCGGACACCAGCTCGCTCGATTGCGGCAACGGCGCCTGCTGCGACGCGAGCCATGCGTTCCTCTGCGGCGCCAGGTGCTGGGTGTCGCCCTCGCTCGCCGCCGAGAACGGGTGCGGGGATGCCGCGATCTGCAAGGCCACGCAGGCAACGGCCTGCTACGCCGACTGGAACTGCGGGAGCAATGCGCAGTGCTCCGCCGCGATGGGCGGGAGCCGCGGGGCCGCCGGGCCGTTCGTCAGCTCGGCGGAGTGCGAGGCGTGGCAGGGACAGCACGCCGCCACGTCGAAGTGCTACTGCCGTTGACCTACGGCTGCGCGGAGAGCCGTTCGCGCGCGAGTCGGTCGCACCGCTCCACCACTTCGCCCAGGTCCATCCCGGTCGTGTCCACGACGACCGCATCGGGAGCGGGCTTGAGCGGCGCAATCGCGCGCTCCGAATCGTCCTTGTCGCGGCGCCGCTGGTCGGCCAGCACCTCGCCCAGGGGGACGGGCAAGCCCTTGTCCAGGAACTCGGCGTGCCGGCGGGCGGCGCGCGCCTCGTCGTTCGCCGTCAGGAAGAACTTCACGTCGGCTTCGGGAAAGACCACCGTCCCGATGTCCCGGCCCTCCAGGACGGCGCCCCGCGGGGCCTCGCGCCCGAGCTGCCGCTGCAGCCCGAGCAACTTCTGGCGGACCACCGGTCGCGCGGAAACGATGCTTGCGCCGCGCGTGATGCCGGGCGTGCGGATCGCCTCGGTGACGTCGTCCCCGCGCAGCAGGACCCGCTGCCCTTCCCCGGGGACGAACGAGATCCCCAGCCCGGCGTCGAGGAGGCGCGCCAGCCCGGGGTCGTCCTCCCAGCCGATCCCCGCCCGCTGCGCGGCCAGCGCCACGGCGCGGTAGATGGCGCCCGTGTCGACGATGGTAAAGCCGAGCCGGCGCGCCAACTCGCGCGCGACCGTGCTCTTGCCCGCGCCGGCGGGACCGTCGATGGCGACGATGGGTGGCACGAGCGGTCAGTAGCGCAAGCCTCGCGCAGCAGCAAGGTCGCTCGAGAGGTGCCGGATCAGCGATGCAGCGTCACCAGCAGCCCGAGCCGGACGGCGGCGGTGATGGCGACGGCATAGGTCAGCGCGTGCAGGGCCCGGCGCGGCGCGCGGTCGGTCTCCGGTTTCTGCTCCTCGTCGCCGCCCTCGTCAGGCAAGCCGGGGCCCTGGGGCTCGTCGACCCCGACCGGCGCTGCCAGCCACAGCCAGCCGGCGCGCGCGGCGAAGACCGCGAACAACGCGGCGAGGGCGACCACCCAGGCGATCTGCGCGGCGGGATGCATGGCGGAAGCTGTGGCTGCGCGGGGAGGAACGGCTAGTGCCGCAGAGCGGACGGACGAGCAGGCGCCCGCTGCGCTATGGTGCGCGCTCCTTCGAGGAGGATCGCGCATGAAGCGTCTTTGCGTTGCAGCAGTGGTCGCATCGTCCGCCGCGTTTGCTCAGCAGCAGGACTTCAGCAAGGTGGAGATCAAGGCCACCCAGGTGTCCGGTTCTGTCTGGATGCTGCAAGGCTCCGGAGGAAACATCGCGGTCAGCGCCGGCGAGGACGGCCTGGTGATGGTGGACGCCCAGTTCGCCCCGCTGGTGCCGAAGATCAAGGCCGCGCTGGCGAAGATTTCGCAAAAGCCCCTCCGGTTCCTCTTGAACACGCACTGGCACTTCGACCACGTGGGCGGGAACGCCGGCGTGGCGAGCGGCGCGCCCATCCTCGCCCACGAGAACGTCCGCAGGCGGATGCTCGCGGGCGCGCAGATCTTCGACGTGAAGATCGAGCCCGCCGACCCGCGTGCGCTTCCGGCCCTCACCTACCAGCGAGAAATCACCGTCTGGCTGAACGGAGAACCGGTGCGCGCGCTCCACGTCCCCCCGGGCCACACCGACGGCGACACCGTGGTGTTCTTCACCAGGAGCAACGTGGTGCACATGGGGGACGACTTCGTCACCTACGGCTTCCCCTTCGTCGACCTGGAGAGCGGGGGCAGCGTGCGCGGGATGATCGCCGCGATCGACGAGCTGCTCCCGCAGATCCCTGCCGATGCGAAGATCATTCCCGGGCACGGGCCAGTGTCGACGGTGGCGGATCTCAAGAAGTTCCGCAACCGGCTCGACGAGATCGTCGCGCTGGTCGCGCGCGGGCTCAAGAGCGGCAAGACCGTCGAGCAGATGCAGAAGGAGAAGCTGCTCGCGCCTTACGCCGACTGGGAAGGCGGATTCCTCAAGGCCGACCAGTTCATCTCCATGGTCGCGACCGACTTGGGGCAGCAGCGGAAGTGAGCCCGGTCAGGCGAATCGATGACTAGCCCAGCGTGGGAGGAGTCGGCTCGGTGATGGGGCCCAGCTTGCGGAATTTCCGGTAACGGTCTTCGACGATCTGATCGGGACCGAGCACCCGCAGCTCGCGCAGGTGCCGGCGGAGCGCGTTGCGGAGGTTCTCCGCGGTGGCGTCCGGGTCGCGGTGCGCTCCGCCTGCGGACTCCTCGACCAGCTCGTCGACGATCCCCAGCTCGTAGGCGTCGCGGGCGGTCAGCTTGAGCGCCTCGGCCGCCTTCTGGCCCTTGCTGGAATCGCGGTAGAGGATGGCCGCGCACGACTCGGGCGAGATCACCGAGTACCAGCTGTATTGCAGCATGAGGAGCCGGTTGCAGACGCCGATGGCCAGCGCGCCGCCCGAGCCGCCCTCGCCGATGACGACGGAGATCGAGGGAACCTGCAGGGCCGCCATCTGCTCCAGGCAGACGGCGATCGCCTCGGCCTGCCCGCGCTCCTCGGCATCGATGCCCGGGTAGGCGCCGGGCGTATCGATGAACGCGATCACCGGCCGGTCGAAGCGCTCGGCGAGCTTCATCAGGCGCAGCGCCTTCCGATATCCCTCCGGGCGCGGCATCCCGAAGCTGCGCAGCAGGTTCTCCTTCGTCGATCTGCCCTTCTGCTGCCCGAGGAGCAACACCGGCTCGCCGTCGAAGCGCGCCAGGCCCGCGACCAGCGCCTGGTCGTCGGCGAAGGACCGGTCGCCGTGCAGCTCGATCCAATCGGTGAAGAGCCGCTGCACGTAGTCGAGCATGTACGGCCGGTTCGGGTGGCGGGACAGCTGCACCACCTGCCAGCGGGTCAGCTCGGCGAAGATCTCCTGCTGCAGCTTGCCGCAGCGCCTCTCCAGGCGGCGGATCTCGCCGTCCAGCGCATCTGCGTCGCCGGAGGCGGTGCCGGTCGCGGCGTGGCGCTTCAGCTCGGCGAGCTTCTGCTCCAGCTCGAGCAGGGGCTTCTCGAACTCCAATGCGAAGGTGCTCATCGTCTCGAGGCGCCCTCGTACCATTGCGCCACCCCGGCGCAAAGCCGCGCCGCGTCGGGCGGCCACGCGGCGGCAGTCGCGCCGTACTCCTTGGTGAACCAGGTCCGCTGCCGCTTCGCGTACTGGCGCGTGCGGGCGGCGACGCGCTCCTCCGCCTCGGCCCGTGTGCAGCGGCCGGCGAGCACGTCCGCCATTTCCCCATACCCGATGATCTTGAGGGCCCTGTGCGCGCCGGGGATGCGCTCGCAGCGGTCGAGCAACCAGCGGGCCTCCCGCTCGAGAGCGCCCGACTCGAACAGCGTCCGCGTGCGCCGGGCGATGCGCTCTTGCAGGAGCTCGCGCGGCGGCTCCAGGCGCACGATGCGCGCGGGATAGCGCTCCTCGGCGAAGGAGTGCTCTCGCTGCAGCTCGGACAACCGGCGCCCGGAAAGCGCGTGCACCTCGAGCGCGCGCTCGATGCGGACGCGGTCGTTGGGGCGGATCGCGCGCGCCGCCTCGGGATCGACCGTGGCGAGCCGGGCGTGCAGGGCCGCGAGGCCCTGGACCTCCAGCTCGCCGCGAAAGCGTGCGCGGAATTCCCCCGAGGCGCCGGGCGCGTCGAGCAGGCCGCGCAGGAGCGCGCGGATCCACAAGCCCGTTCCACCGGCCACGATCACGCGCTTGCCGCGCCGGGCGATCTCGGCGATGGCCGCGTCGGCCAGCTGCACGAACCGGGCGGCATCGAGCTGTTCCTCCGGGTCCGCGACGTCCAGGAGATGGTGCGGCGCGCCGGATCGCTCCTCGGCCGTGGGTTTGGCGGTCCCCGCGTCGAGCCCCCGGTAGCACTGTTGCGAATCGGCGGAGACGATCTCGGCGGACAGCTCGCGGGCAAGCGCGCAGGCCAGCGAGGTCTTCCCCGACGCGGTCGGTCCGACCACCACCAACAGCGGCGTGCTCACCCCGGCTCCGCGCCGGACGGCTGCGCCTGCGGGCCGCCGCGAGCTGCGAGGAGGCGGACCTCGCTCTCCCGCCCGACCCGCAGACCGTCGCCTTTCCGCCCGACGCCGCCCAGCCTGACCAGGTCGCCGCGCTCGAGCTGATCGAAGTCCGCATTGCCCGGCGAGGCATCGCGATCGAGGCGCGCCACCGGCACCCTGCCCTGGTCGCTGCAGACGAACAGCCGCTTCTTCCCCTTCTCCGGCCGCGGGACGCCCACCACGCGCCAGACGTCCCGCGGGGGTTGCGCGACCTTCCGGGTCAGCACCAGCGGAGCGTACGCGAGCGCCTCGTCCGAGCGCAGGCCGAGCTCCGCGGCGAGCTGCGCCACGTGCGCCGGGGCTTCCCACCGGTGCAGCGCGGTGCACCAGTCGCGCGGGTTCTCCAGCGCGGGGCAAGGCCGTTGCGTGAGGCAAGGCGCCGCCGCTAACCACCGGCCACTCCGGAGCAGCTCGTCACGCAGCTCGAGCAGTGCGCGACCCGTTTCCCGGAGCGCCGGCTCGACCAGCAGCACCGCGCCGCCCTCGGCGAGAGGCAATCCGTCGATCAGCGCCGCGCGAGAGCCGGCGGGAAGCTCGGACAAGGCGTTCGCCACCACCACCAGGTCCAGCTCGCCGTCCATCGGGGGCACGCCCCGATCGAGCCCGGCCTGCCTGGTGGCGACGGCGCCATTGGAGAGGGAGCGCGCCTCCGCGAGGGCCCCCGCGCTCGCGTCGATCGCCAGGGCGGAGCCGCCGAGCGCGTCGAGCAGCGCCAGCGCCGCGGGCGCGGGGCCCGATCCCAGGTCGAGCATGCGCGGCCGCGCGGGCACCGCGGAGAACGTCCCCGCAGAGCGGGCCAGCGCGAGGACCGCCTGCACCTTCGCGTACGTCTGCGGCCACCACCACAGCAGATACGCTCCGAGGTGGGCCGGGTCGTCGTAGGTGCTGGACCGCGCCAGCGCGCGGCGGCCTACCAGACCTTCGTGCAGGGCAGAGGCTGCCTGCGCGGCGCGGCGCAGCTCGCCCGCCGCGAGCCGATCGGCAGGTCCACGCGGAAGGCCGAGCAAGGTGCGCGCCCGGCTGAGCAGAGCGGGCACGCGGTCGATCAGCGCGGTCACGGAGCGGGAGGATAACCCGCCGCCCCACCGGGATGGGGGGCCCGGATGCCGAGCTCGCGCAGGGCCGCGCGGAAATCCGCGGGGAGCGGAGCAGCGCAGCGCACCGGAGCCCCGGTCACCGGGTGCGCGAACCCCAGCACCGCAGCGTGGAGCGCCTGCCTGCCGATCGCCGATGCCGCGCGGCTCGCCGGCGAGTCGGGGCGGAGCCGCGCCTCGCGCTTGCGCCCACCGTAGAGCGCGTCGCCGAGCAGCGGGAACCCGGCGTCGGCGAAGTGGGCGCGGATCTGGTGGGTCCGCCCGGTGAGCAGCTCCACCAGGGCCAGCGCGGCGCCCCCGCCCCGCCCCAGCACGCGGAAGCGCGTCACCGCGCGCCTGCCCTCGCGCACGCGCGAGCTGAACCGCTTGCGATCCACCGGGTGCCGGCCATGCAGGGTGTCGAACTCGCCCGCCTCCTTTGGCTCGCCGTGGACGATGGCCAGGTAGAGCTTCTCGACGTCCCTGGACTTGAACTGCGCCTGCAGACCGCGCAGAGCGATCTCCGTCTTGGCGACCACCAGGCAGCCCGACGTTTCCTTGTCGAGCCGGTGCACGATCCCCGGTCGCAGCTCGCCTCCGATTCCGGCGAGCCCGGGGACTTGGTGCAACAAGCCGTGGACCACGGTGCCCGAATCGATTCCGGCTCCGGGATGGACCGCCACCCCGGCGGGCTTGTCGATCACCACCAGGTCGCCATCCTGGTACAGCACCGGCAGCCGCAGGTCCTCGGGCACCAGCGCGGTCGGCCGCGGGTCCGGGACGCTCACCTCGATCTGCACCCCGGCGCGAGGCCGCAGCGAAGCCTTGGCCGCTGCCCCCCCGACGAGCACCGCGCCTGCGTCGATGAGCTGCCGCAGCCGCGAGCGCGACAGGTCGGGCAGGCGGGCGGCGAGGAGCTGGTCGAGGCGCATCCCCGCCTCGCCTGCCTCGACCCGCACCACCACGTGTTCCATTCAGGTCCGCGTCATATAAAAGCGTCACGAAAAAGCGCAGCGTCGCCGAATACCGCGGCGGCTGGGTCACCAGATCTTCGACTTGATGTGGCCCTTGCGCGCGAGGATCACGTCCACCACCGCCCGCTCGAAGAAGTTCGTGCTGGCGTACAGCCGGGGATCCACGCGGCTCTCGTAGTGCGCGCGGCCTTCCTCGATCTCGTCGGCCAGCACGGTGAAGAAGGTGTCGTTCTCGATGCCTTCCTTGATCTTCGCCTCGTTGTAGAGGGAGAGGTCGGAGGCGATGGCGCGCGCCAGCCGGTTGGCTGCCTCCGGCGCCTCGATCAACGTGGCCATGGCGGGAATCTACCGCAGGGTATGGCCACGGTCACGAAACGGTCGGCGCGGGCGCACCTTGCCCTACTCGGAAGCCAGCTCGACGTTCCAGTACGCCAGATCGGCGGTGTTCAAGAACGGCAGCCACTGCGAATAGAAGCGGCCGGTCCGGGGCGGCCCGCGGAAGAAGGGGGTCCATCTCGGCCGCGCCGGCGGGCGGAGCAGCTTCATGTGCGCCTCCTCGGGCGTCCGGCCTCCCTTCTTGAGGTTGCAGGGGACGCAGCTACAGACGACGTTCTCCCAGGAGGTGAGCCCTCCGCGGCTGCGCGGAACGATGTGATCGAGGTTCAGCTCGGCGCGCTGCGGCGTCCGCCCGCAGTACTGGCAGGTGTTGCGGTCGCGCGCATAGATGTTCAACCGCGAGAAGCGCACCTTCGCGCGCGGCAGATGGTCGTATGCCTGCAGCAGGATCACGCGCGGGACGCGCAGCCGCCGCGAGGAGGTCCCGATCGATTCCTCGTGGATGGCGACCGCCAGCTCCGCCCACGACTCGAAATCGAACGTCTGGTACTGCTCGTCGACCGCCTTCGCGGCGCCCCGGTACAAAAGGATGATCGCCCGTCGCACGCTGGTGACGTGCACAGGCTGGTACAGGCGGTTGAGGACCAGCACGCTCGTCGAGAGCACTCACACCTCCGTTCCGTCGGACGCACAGGCGCCCGAAGGATGACGCCCCAGTCTATCGCTTGCCGGGGGTCGTT
>WNFL01427973.1_pt2 | contig 57474 bp, 33 predicted proteins | sample 5400361 | NCBI WGS metagenome assembly WNFL01 (sample SAMN13153351, study PRJNA577476) | soil metagenome | isolation source: 40 cm soil on Douglas fir-dominated hillslope | place: USA:California | collected 2013-09-17 | reverse complement strand
TGGGGCGAGCGACATGGCATAACAGGCGATGGCGACAACAACCAGCAGAAGCATGTGTATTCCACGGCTGTGTCTATAAAAACCAAATCCGAGCAAACAATAGATCAGCGCCAAAGCCACTGAACCGAAAAGCATCAATTTGCGGCGCCCCACTTTGTCCACCAAAGCGATGGCCACGAGGGTAAACGCCAGATTGACAGCACCGGTGATTACGATATTGAGTAGGATGTCAGAGACATGATAGCCTGCTGCGGAAAACACCTCCTCCGCGTAGCTGAAGATCACGTTTATGCCGCACCATTGCTGAAACACTGCCAACGAAACGCCGAGGATGAGAACACCAGCGAGTCTGGGATCCAGCAGGGCGAACAAACTGACCTTTTCGCTGGTCGCTAGACTCGATTCAATCTCCGCCAGGGCTTGTTTGGCGTGTGCCTCGCCGTTAAGGCGATCGAGGATGCGCCCTGCTTTCTCGTGCCGGCCATTCCGGGCTAGCCAGCGCGGGCTCTCTGGCACTACCAGCATTCCGAGAAAAAATAGCAGAGACGGTATCGCGGTGACGCCAAACATCCAGCGCCACCCAATCTGGCCATTCCATGAGTTCAGAATCTCCATCGCGGAAGCACCTGCAGGCACAGGCTGGGCGATAAGCCAATTCACGAACTGGGCCAGCAGAATTCCAATAACGATGGTGAGCTGATTTAGCGAGACTAACTTGCCTCGCACTGCGGCAGGGGAAATTTCCGCGATGTACATGGGAGAAAGATTGGAAGCAAGACCGATGGCCATTCCCCCAACGATTCGCCACACCACAAAACTGTGAAACACATTGGCCAGCGCGGTGCCAGCGGAGGAGACTCCGAAGAGTAGCGCCGCCAGGATTAGCAGACGTTTCCGGCCATAACGGTCGCTGAGACTACCGGAGATCACCGCTCCCAGCAGGCAACCGATCAGCGCACAACTCATCGCCCATCCTTGTTGCGAAGCATCCGTTAAATGGAAGAATTTTTCGTAAAACGGCTTGGCCCCGCCAATCACGACCCAGTCATAGCCAAAAAGCAATCCTCCTAATGCCGCGACGAAGGAGATTGTCCAGAGATAGATGTTTTGGTCGGCTGGAATCCTCAGTGTCTCAGCGCTGTCTGCCGCCACGATCCCCTCTCCAACAGTTCGGCGGTGCGTGGGGCCACTCATGGCTTCAACCTCGCCGCCTGATCAGCTTCTATGCGTTCCAACTCCGCCTGGGCCCACATGTGATTCGCATCCAGGGTCAATGCTTGGCGGAAGTCAGCTGCCGATTCTTCGATTCGCCGGAGCCCTAGCTTCGCAAGTCCTCTCAGGAAAAAACACTCGGTCCGGTTTCGCTTCTGCAAGTCATCATCGAAGAGCAAAAAGTTTGGCAGGGACGTTGCAAAATAATCTATTCTGACTTCCGCATCGAGTTGACGCGATGCGAAGTCCCGGAGTTCCTCCAGCACCGAGACCGCTTCCGATTCTCGGTCAAGGCTCCTGAGTGCAAGAGCCCTGTAGTAAGCCATGTCTTTGAATCCCGTCTGAGCCTCGATGGCTTTTTTCCACCACCGCTGACCTTCTTCGGCTTGCCCCAAACTATCAAGAGCTAGACCAGCGAAGTAATCGAGTTGTGTTTCCAGAGTAAGCAGATGTTTCCCTTCTCCAAGATTCTTGGGATATACGCGGGCCGCTTCGAAGTGTGCCAGGGCCTCCTGTGGTTCGCCGGCCTCCAGCAATTCCCGTCCGGTCAGGAGATGCGCTGCGACGTATTGGCCGGACACCAGACCTTCGCCGCCCTCCCATGGGTGGAATCGCCGGGAACCAAGGATTTCCAGAGCTTGCCGGCTTCTGCGTGTTTGGTTGCACAGGGTGATGAATTCGACCACCAAGTCATCGCGTCGGTCGACTAAATCGCGATGCCTTTCGAGCTTCGAGAGACGCTCGGCGGGCGAGGTTCCCATCCGTTTCTGCAACTGGTCTAGTTCATACAGCAAACGGGCATCGGATGGCTCCGCTTGAAATGCTTTTTCATAGCATTCGAGGGCCCGCCCCGGGTTGTTGCGAACGTTGAACCACGCTATCCCCAGATTTCGCCACGGAATGGAGAACTGGGGATCAGTCTCGGTCGAACATTCCCACAACCGAATCGCCTCTTCTCGTTGCCGTTTGTCATACAACAGATTGCCAAGATAATAGGGGGCTTTGGAGTCAGAAGGATTTGTCCGAATTGCGCTTTGAAGAACTAGCATCTCCTCGATTCGAGCTGGAAAGCAGTAATCAGCAGAAGCCTGGGCAGCCTGCTTGCAGTACTCGCGAGCTTTGTCACGCTCTCCGCTCTTGTCGTAGAAATATCCGAGCGAATAGAGAACCATCGGATAGGGTTCTTGTTGTTTGGAAAACACGGCGAGATGTCGCTGGAGAAGGTCGATCGCCTCGCGCCACAGTCCTGCGTCGGCATAGTCGAAAGCGATATCCAGGCAGATGTGGGTTTCCAGAAGCAAGGAACGGAAGAGAGCTTCGTCTGAATCAGAGGAGTGCGGTGCGGTGCTGAACGCAACGAGTTCGTTCCTGGACCACATGTCGAGAGGATCGAAGGCAATTGTGTCTCGAACCAAATCGAGCGCCTCTTTGTTTCTGCCCATCTGGCGCAGGATTACTGACTTCAGATTGCGAGCCTTTAGATGCGATGCATTGCCGGAAAGCGACCCTGTCAAGTGTTCAAGTGCCTGCTCGAAATCGCCGCGCCGGCAATCGATTGTGGCCAACGCATAGTAGCCGGCGGATTGCCATCCCTGATTCCAGACTGATTTGTAGAAAGCGACATAAGCTTCCTCCGTGCGTTCCTGGTATTTTAGCGCGAGCCCAAGATTATAGAATGGCTCCCCATCGTAAGGATTCGGATTGAGCCGCATCAGCCGCGCGATCGCACGCCGGAAGTACTGTTCAGCGTCCTGAAATTTGCCACGGCGCAGACACAACATTCCCATGGCATTATTACAGCGCACGTCGTCTGCATCGCGGCGGAGCCCTTCCTCCCAGTACACTTCAGGGAAACGCGTGGCATGGCGATACTGTTCCAGATGTAGCCCGGTTAGGTAGAGCTCCTCGATTGTAGAGATCCCTGCGGGAGGTGGGGGTTCCGTGGCGGGTTCCGGCAACAGCGCTTGGCGCTTTTCCTCAGGCCGGTAGCGAATAATTTCCTTTCCATCGGAGGAAAGAACACGGAGGAGTACACTTGGTGCATCGCAGTCGGCGGAAAGCTCGATGGTTTCTACGCAGGGCTGTCCCGGCCGAATATCCCGGGCTTCATTTAAGACCATGCGTTCCCCTGCGGTCACAGTCACGCGAAGCTGCTCAAAGGCTTCCGTAGTCAGCACGCCGACCTTCAGTTTACGTTCCTCCATTTCGAGGTTTACGGCGGCCAGCCGATTGGCGTTTTTAGCGGGTCCAATTTCTTGAATCGGGTACCAATATTGGCTGAACATGCGTGTCTCACCCGGCTGAAGCCACGAAAAATCCGGCTGGTTATCCGTGAAGACCCCGGCCATCAACTCCACATAGGGTCCGTCGGAATCGGTAAGCTCGCGATCCCACATGTACCCGAACTCCGCGTTTCCCCAGGTCCACAACTTCTTGCCAGGTGATATATGTCGATCCGCTACATGCACCAGGCCAGCGCGTCGTCCATGATCATATCCGCCGAAAAAGTCATATTCCGAGTCGAGTATCATGTACGAAGTCGGCACCGGAATGTTTTTGTACCAGGTTATGTCCACCCCTGGTCTGTAATCCACGCCGTAATAAAAGTTTCGCGCTAGTGGAAAGGAAGACACGGCTCGTTTCGCGTGGTCCGCGACGTAGGCGATATCCGGAGGGAAAAAAGCCTGATATTGTTCGTGCACTCGCACGGCGACATTAGCCCACCACAGAAATGTCTGGACGAATGGAGTGCGGTTATATAGCTGAGCCTTGGCCTCTATGATGCTTTTGCCCGGATACAGCTTAATCCCGACCATACCTTTCATCCGGTTCATTGGTTCATGTTCGCTGAGCCAGACCGTGCGGCTCCCGTCTTCGTGCTCTTGAATCTTGTGATCCACAGGCATAAATGTGGAAGGTCGGTGGTGCTGTGGCCAGTTGAACTCCACCCCGCCGGAAATCCAGGGCCCCAGCAGGCCTACAAGCGCTGGTTTGATAACGTTTTGCCGGTAAAAGAAATCGTAGTTATTGGTCTTGTCCTGCCCGATGTGAATCCGTCCGCCAACCTCCGGCAAGATCATGATGCGGATGAATTCGTTCTCCAGAAAAATCGCCCGATACGGTTTGTCGATCTTTGTGTCTGAGATGTGGTCTGTAAAAGGGTTCGGGTACACTTTTCCGCTGCTGCCCTGGTAAACGCGCTTGTCCAGAAACATGGGATTGCGATCCGGAGCGGGCGCGGGATATGTTTGGATTGTTACGGTCTCTTCCCAGGCGCGTACCCGTTCAGTTGGGGAAGGATCTTTCACTCTGCAATCTCCTGTGCTTGTTTGACCAAAACCCTCGACTGTGATGCTGCGCCTGAGGTCCAGGGCTAGCTCACTATCTGATTTTCTAAGACCCTGCGGGCGCTCTCAAGGTGTCCATATCTTCGTGAAAGCCGAAAATCCCGTGGGACGCTGCACATCGAATGTGATGTGCACCGGCTCCTTTTCCTTCCACTGGATCGAGACTTTTGCTTCGTCGCCAGGAGCGAGGCGAGGGAGCGACGCCTCGAAACGTTCTAGCGGAATTTCCGAGTAGCCATAGAGGACCGCCTGCAACTTGTAACCATCGAGCGTGTACGCAGGGGCGGTCTTTCGAGTGCGGACGCGGATCGTGAACTCCTTCCCGGACCCTTCTACGGCCATCGATTCGATCGGGCTGGACTCATATCGCAGCGCCGCCCACGATGGCTTTCGGGCGCCGAAGAGGTCCACAACGCCATGTACGCGCTGCTTCATGACGCCAGCGCCCTTGTCTCCGATGTGGGTGCGGTAATCGTTGTAGCAGAAGAAAATCAGTCCGCCGACGTACTCTTTCTCGCGAAAGACGCGGTTGTGTTCGCGCAAAACTTCGATGCGTCGTGCATCTCCCTCGGGCCGTTCCGGCGTGCAGGCGCAATAGCCATATTCGGATATTACGATGGGCTTGCCGGGAAACGCCTCGTGGATCTGTTCCACGTTGCTGCGGAGATTATCGGAAGTTCCACCGTACCAACTTTCGTAATATTCGTTCCATTCCACAAAATCCATGAGTCGCGAGACGTCTCGCGAGGCGTTACTTTGCAACGAGTGGGAAGCGTAGGAACATAGCCGCCGGGGATCCAGTTTTTTTGCTTCTTCCAGCATGCCCTTAGCGAATTCGTAGGCGGGCGGGTTCTGACCATTAATCTCATTACAAAGTCCCCAGGAAAAAATGCAGGGATGATTGCGGTCGCGCGCGATCATTTCCCTTAGTTGTTCAATACCGTTCTGCATGATTTCCGGTGCTGGTGCATTTCCCATGCCATTGAAAGTGTCCGGACCCCAGGTGGGCACTTCCGTCTGAATCAGAATGCCGTGGCGGTCGCAATATTCCAGAACGCGCCGGTCCTGTTGCCAATGAACGCGAGTAAACACACAATTAAGTTGTTTCAAATCGTCGTGGTCGTGGGTCAGCCACCCGGCCGGTTCGGCCATGCCGAAATCTGGGTTGCTCCCGGCCATGCGCTCGACACCTGCCAACCATACGCGCATACCGTTTAGATAGAAGCCCGTGTTCTTAATCTCGATACTGCGTACGCCGAAGGTCGTCTCTAGCATGTGAAAATCCTGGTCATGCTGGGTGAGCATCACCCGCAGCCTGTAAAGATTGGGATGGTCGAAGTGCCATAATTTTGTGTCGCGTAGTGTCGTAGCCGGCAAAGCGCAGATCTTTTTCTCGCCCGGCGCTAGGCGAATAGAGACCGCGGCTTTTCTTTCCAAAACGGAAAGGCCTGTTTGCTCGTCGGTGATACGAAACCCGATGGACCCGGCCCATGGACGACTGCCCGAATTCTGCAAAAGGACGGAAATGGAAACCAGAGCCGTCCCTGCAGCAATATCCGGTACTGCATCCACATCCACTCTTTCGATAAAAACTCTCGGAGAGACTAACAAACTAACTGGCCTGTAAATTCCTCCGTCAGGCGTCCAATCGAAAGACCGGCCGCGAGGCAACATGGCTTCGTCGAAAGAGTTGTCCACACGTACAGCGATAGAATTCGAAGCACCAAATTCGACGTAAGGCGTGATGTCCAGGGTGAAGGCTGTGTACCCCTTGCGAAGGTGTTTGCCGGCCTCGTGCCCGTTCACCCAAATAATTGCTGAGTGGTATACCGCTTCGAATTCAACGCGGAGGTTCCAGTCCTTCCATTCTGCAGGCACCTGAAAAGTCCGGTGGTACCACGCCGTACGAAAATACTCGGCTGAATCTCTCGCAATCTGCCATGTGTGCGGAACGTCCACGGCCGACCAATCCGAACCTGACGTCGGCTTGTGCCAGCCTTTGCTTTCGCCATCTCGATCCGGATCGAATCGGAACTGCCAGACACCGGTTAGCGATACGCGGGCATCGCAAGTATCTGCTTCGACAACCTCGGGAAGCGCAGGCAAGGCGGAGACATGAAGGGACGCAACGGCCGCCAATTGGCAGCCACGGGCAATAAACTCTCTCCGGGAGCTCACAACAAACCTTCGTCGTGTGCGTGCACGATGCGGATTAATACACAATGGGTTGCCCCATGTCAAGAGACAAAGGTAATCGCGAAATGGCGGGACTGCGGATAGTGCGAGGTGCGCACGATGTTGCGTTTGAGTTTGTGGCGCAGGATGCGTGCATCGCTGCATTGGGCGCGGCCCGGCATCGCCTGTCCGCCGAGACGCACGACACTGATCCAGACCGTGGAGGCGGTCATGACGCCCTCGAAGTCGACGAAAACGTAGCGGCCAGTCGCTTCGGGCGGCGCTTTGAAGCGCCGCCAATAAATGGAGACAAACTTATAAATCTTATCATCGAAGCTGTGCCAGGCAGGCGGATATTCGAGTGAGGAATGACGATGCGTTCGAATCCGGAGTCGTCGAACTCGCGCCTGCGCGCGCCTTCGACAAAAGATTCGCTGTATCTTCAATGCCGGTTGATGGGAAGAACCATGCGCCCCTCGGCCTTGGAATCGCCGGGGAGCGCCGGCTTGCCCACAAGCGCGCGGGCTGCAAGCGTTGCGCCCGCGATGACCGTGCTCGTCGTCTTCGAAAAGTCGCGCCTGTCCATAGTTTTCCTTTCGATCGAATAGAAAAATGTATGTTGCGGCTAGCTCGCCCAGCTCAACAACTGCTCCAAGCCGGAGGAGGCAGCGTCGGATTTGGTGCCGCGCGGCAAGGAAGGTCCGATGGCGAGTGCTTCGCTGTGACCTTCGAACCAGACCAGGAACGAAGATTGTTCGGCTCCCGGGAGCCGTTGCAGGTTCAGCCAGTTGTAATAGGCACCCATGTCCGCATCGATCAGGGAGCCGAGGGGGTCGAGTTCAGCAACGTCGTGACTCGCAGAAAGCATCTCGTTCATCGGCTTCTGGCGCTGGCGCGGGGCGAAGCGGACCAGCAACGTAAGCGGCTGGGCTCGCCGCAGAGCTTCGCGCGCCGTCCATTGGGCGAAGGTGGTGCTGAAAACCTGTGTACCAGAGGCCTCGGTCAGCATCTTGACCTGGAAGCGATCCAGCACTACGTCGCCTCCTTTGCCCAAGCCAAGATCCGCAGGACGCAGTTGCGCGAGATGCGTGCGCAGCGCTTCCGGTCCCATACCGGGCCGTTCGATTTGCGCCCGAATTTTGGCTGACAAAACCGCGCGCACTGGTTCCAGAGCGTGGTAGGAGACGCAGGTAAGCGCGGGGTCGTAAGCGGCTTGGCCGCCATCGATGTACCAGTGGCCGTAAGGAACGGGATGCGCCTTGGCCCTGGCGGCAACTGCATGTAACAGCAGCTCCAGACCGTTCTCCGGCTGGATCCCGCTGAAATAGGCGCCATGGGGACGGAGCTTGCGGAAGAGCGGTTCGTCATGCGTGGCGACTCCCTGGCCGATGACAGTGATTCCTAGACGCGGCGCCGGTGGCTTTTCTGGCGGAATAGCTGCCCGCAATCGATCGGCATAGGCGAGCGCGGCGATTCGAAAGGCATCCAGTTGGTGGGTAGTCCAAAGGTAGGACGATAGCTGCTCCACAAACTGACCGGGCGCATTGACCCAATCGGAATGTTCAAGCTGGGAGGAAAGACGGATTTGCGCGAATCCTAGCAACCAGTCTTTCATCTGCTCGGCGGAGAGAGAGCTCAGATTGGCGAGTTCTTTTTCCAGCGCGCGGCGCTCGGCAGGGAACTTGAAATCATACTCAATGGCCTCTCGCAGAAGGTTTGGCAAGAAACTCAGAGGCAGCCGCTGCAGAGCAGCAACGTAGGCGGTGACCAGTTTTCTTGCCTCTGGCGGATAGCCGTTGAACTGCTCCGGTTTGAGGTCGGACGGGAGCATAGCGTCTACAATAGTTCCGGTATCGGCTTGCCTTGTGCGAGCGAGGCAGAAAATCCCAACATGGAGCCAAGGGTTGGCACGAGATCGGTCGACTCCATCGGGCGGTCGAAAACCAATCCCTCGCGAATGCCTGCGCCTAACGCCATCATCCAAGTGGTGCGGGAGAGCGCATCGCCGGTGCGATGATGCTGAAATCCGTTGCCGCCGGAATCGTCGTCCGAGTCACGGCCAAAGTCCGGCAGAATGAACAGAGTCGTCTTGCCGGCGTATTCCGGCTCGCTCTGGATGGTCTTCCAGAGATCGGCGCAGAGGCGGTCCGTTCGGCGGATGCCGTCAATGTAGAGAGAGTAAGCTCCGGCGTGGGCGATATCGATGTCGTGCATGGTGATCCAGAGAAGACTGGGCGCCAGCTGGCGCATTAGCTGACGCACGATATACACGGAGAGCTCGTCGGGGCTCGACAAGGTCCGCGCGTGGGCCTTGAAGTCGTCCACCGAGAGCTTCAGCATCATTCCTAATTGCTGCAATGCAAACTCGCTGCCGCCGACTTCCGGGGTGTAGAACGGCGTCTCATAGTTGTCGCGGAGCAAATGTTCGTAGTCTGTGCCGCCGCCGGAGGTCGCCGCGCTCAACAGATGCTTGGGCAGAATCACTCTTGCTCCCAAGCCTGGACCGTAGGCGCGATGGCTGCTTTCTCCAATGCGATTGAAGCCGTTGCTCGGCGCAACGACCCAGGCATCGGAGGCGGGACGCTTCAAGTCCTTGCGGAAGTATTCGAACACCGTCGGGTGTTCGGGGGGAAGGGAAGCAAAATTGTTAATCGTTTCGTATACGCCGGTTGCCAGGCTTGCGGTCGCTACATAGTGGCCCAGGATTCCCCGATTCACCACCTGCGTGAAGAAGGTCGACTGAGGGATGAGTTCGCGCATCAGGTGTGGGATGTTTTCCTGCCCTTCGGGCGCAAACGTTTCCTGGTCGCGCGCGCCACCGCCGAACGTGATGACTACTACCTTCCTCTTCCTGGCAGGGATGCCTGTTCGAGCGATCAGGCTGGAGGGCAGCAGGAAACCGCCCAGCGCCACTCCTGCGGCGCTGCGTATGAACTCGCGGCGGGCACATGCGAGTTGGCGGGCGAGTTCTAGAGGAGCGAATGCTCTCCCGGAAGCCAGGCGAGCCCGGCACTTGGCGCCCTGCGGTGAGATGTGGAAACTCATTCCAAATTGAACGCTTTCCGTAAAAACTACGTCGCGGCGGAATCGGTGTCAAGACATCCGTCAGACGCCTCCATCAGATGGAGGCCGCACAAAGAGAGTTGAATGTATTTCAGACTCTCTCCAAAGAGTCTTCGCCGGGTCGGTATCCCTGTCAACACGTTTTCGACTACCTGAACAATCGCTCCAACCTTTCGCCTCAGGCGCGAACTCAACTGGACTTGACCGAGCTCACGGAGCAGATCCAGAAATACCTGGACAAGCCGCAAGACCTCTACCTGTTGGCCTAAACTTATTTGAAACTAGGCAAAATCGAGGAAGGGCGAAAAACAATCGCGCAATTCGACCACATCAGCTCGGGCGACTACCGCACTCAAACCGGGGGTGGGCGACGCTCGACGCTTCCCAGCAAACTTCGGCAACGGGACAGCACGATGATGCCTTTCTGGCGCTGCTCGGAGATATCCACGCGCATCTTGGTGACACGGCCCGCGCTGCAGAAATTTTCCGGGAGGCGATCCGCCGCAATCCAGACAACGACCAATATTATCTCTCGCTTATCAAACGGGAGAATTCACCAAAGCCCGGGAAGTGCTGAATCGCTTTAAGGGCAGCAACGCCGCTGGCGGAACGGGAGAATTCACCAAAGCCCGGGAAGTGCTGAATCGCTTTAAGGGCAGCAACGCCGCTGGCGGCCTGGACGTGAATCGTATTGAGGAAGCCCTGGCGTCGTCCTCTTCACTTCGTGAACCCATGCCCATGGTTGCCATGCAGCAGTTATTTCAACTGGCGCTGTCACTCGCTGACCGCACCCTCTGAGAGCGCAAGAGCAAACTCCCGTTGAGCGCCTTGCCGACCGGCGCTAGAATGCCTGAGCGCTTGAAATTCTTGAATAATAATGTTGAGAGTGTCCTTGCTGCTCTCCTGATACGTCGGCTAGCGGTCCCCGGATTCATTTTGGTGTGGGGAAACGTACCAAGATCAACTCTCTCGAGATCACTTGGTCGAGCGGACAGGTGGATCGTCTACGAATGTGCACATCGACCGGATCATCGCCGTCAAGGAGAGCACAGGAACTGTGCCGCGCAACTTTCCAAAGGTGCCGAGCCGATGAAGAGAAATGGAAGAATTTCCAACGCGGCGAGCGCCGGTCTCGGCGATCATAGGTTATGAATCTCCTGCGGCGGCGTTTCCTTGGCTCATCCTTCGTGGTTCTTGGCAGTTCGCTCTTGGATGCGATCATAACTCCCCTCTGGAAATGGCCAGGCTCGACGATCCTCGAAGCGGCGCCGGTTTCGAATCCATCCGATTCGAATCCGTCCATCTCGAATCCAGCGGTGGCATCTCCGGTCGTGTTTGTGGATGTAGCCCGCGAAGCTGGCTTGAATACGCCCAACATATGGGGCGGCGCCGACCACAAGAAGTACATCATTGAGGCGAAGGGAAGCGGCCTGGCTTTTTTTGATTACGACAATGATGGCTGGCTGGACATCTATCTGACGAACGGAACGCGCTTCGATGCCAATTGGCCGGCCGGCAAAGCTCCCACCTCGCACCTATACAAGAACAACCGCGACGGGACCTTCACCGATGTCACGGAAAAATCCGGACTGGGACGCACGGGCTGGCAGACCGGCGTCTGCGTCGGCGACTACGACAACGACGGCTGGGACGACCTCTTCTGCTGTTTCTGGGGACACAACATCCTGTTTCACAACAACGGCGACGGCACGTTTACGGATGTCACTCGCAAAGCCGGCGTCTACGACCAACAGATTCGCTGGGGGGCGGGCTGCACGTGGCTCGACTACGACCGGGATGGACGCTTGGATCTTTTCGTGTGCAATTACATAAAGCTCGATCCGGCAAAAACTACATCCAAGAGTGATCCGGCTCAGTGCCAGTGGAAGGGGATTCCCGTAATGTGCGGCCCCCGCGGTTTACCGGGCGATACGAACGTTCTTTATCACAACAACGGAGATGGAACTTTTACCGACGTTTCCGGAAAGTCGGGCATCCTGAAGCCCGGCCCCCGGTATTCCATTACCGCGGTCTCCTACGATTTCGATAATGACGGATGGCCGGATATTTACGTGGCCGTGGACTCGCAACCCAGCATCCTGCTACGCAACAACCACGACGGTACCTTCACCGATGTCGCAGTGATGGCCGGCTGCGCTTACAGCGAGAACGGCCACGAGCAGGCCGGGATGGGCGTGGCTGTAGCCGACTACGACTGTGACGGATGGTTCGATATTTTCAAGACGAACTTCGCGGACGATACCTGCAACCTCTATCACAACAACGGAGACGGAACCTTCAGCGATGTGACGTTTTCGTCGGGCATCGGGATCAACAACCAGTATGTCGCGTGGGGCTGCGGCTTCATTGATTTTGACAATGATGGCTGGCCGGACATCCTGCAGATCAATGGACACGTCTATCCGGAGATCGAGGGCCACGATACGGGCCAGACTTACAAGAACCCTCGCCTCGTGTATAAGAACTTGGGCGACGGACGATTCAAAGACGTTTCGTCTGAGATGGGGCCCGGTATCAGCGAGCGTTTTTCCAGCCGCGGCGCCGCGTTCGGCGACTATGACAATGATGGCGACATCGATGCATTGATTCTAAATATGAACGACCCGCCTTCGCTGCTTCGCAACGACGGAGGTAACCAGCAGAATTGGGTCAAGATTAAGCTGGTCGGAACAAAATGCAATCGTACCGCCATCGGGGCTCGCGTGCGCGTGTTGACGGGGAAGCATGCGCAGATGGATGAGGTCCACAGCGGCTCAAGCGTCATGTCGCAATCCGACCTGCGCCTCCACTTTGGCCTGGGAAAAGCTCAAACCGTGGATCTCATCGAAGTGAAGTGGCCGACCACCCACAACGTCGAACGGTTCACGCAGGTGAAAGCGAATCAAATTCTGACCATCCGCGAAGGGGGCGGGATCGTCGAATCCGTCAAACCCAAAATCAAATAGCCAGTCCCGGTTCTCAACGGGGCGAAGAGGTCGTCGGCTGGTCGTTTAGAAATACGGGAATACACTTCGGCGCTCTTTGTTAGCACGCGAATTCCGCCGCCTCTGGCGGTTTCGGCAAATCGGATGGCCAGTGCGAAAGGCGATGCACTCACGAACGGCTATGGCTGCTGTGGTATTGTCGTGAAGAACCGCATGCGAGGGCGAGGCAGCGCCTCCGATACCTGGCCAAGCCAACCCCGGCATCTCACCTACTGACTCATTGTGGCTTTGGGTGTCGGTTCACTTTCCGCGTCCACATCGGGGGACCGTCATTTGAGCGATCTACCCGGCATCAGATTACTCGGGAGCCTTCACGGGCGGTTCGTGCACGAGCGTCGCATTGTAGTATTGGCAGAGCGGCTCGCAGCACGGCTCTCTCCCGGGTGTCGCCTGCTCGACGTAGGTTGCGCAGACGGCCGTCTGACTGCCATTCTCCGCGGGCTGGTGCCCGGGCTCGAGGTTCAAGGTGTAGAAGTTCTCCCACGCCCAGACTGCGCCATTGAATGCCGCGCATTCGATGGCGCGCACCTACCCTTCTCCGACAGTACCTTTGATAGCTGCCTTTTCGTGGATGTTCTGCATCACTCCGAGGACCCCGGGACCATCCTCCGGGGAGGCCTGCCGCGTGAGTCGAGAATTCATCTTGATCAAAGATCACGTCGCCGAGACCTGGTTCGACCATGCAACGCTTCGCTTTATGGACTGGGTCGGCAATCGGCCTCACGGCGTGGTCCTGCCATACGCTTACTTGTCATCTTCAGAATGGCGCGAGCTCACTCGTTCCGTGGGCCTTGAATCGGTGGATACCGATCGTAACGTCCCCCTTTATCCCGCCTCATTTTCACTGCTCTTTGGAAGAAGCCCGCACTTCATCTCGCTCGCGCGAAAGCGGAGCTAACGGCTCTCGCTCGGATGGACTCGTCAGCTAGGGCCGTCAATCGTGCTGCTCGCTCGAAGCAGGTTCGTCCACTAGAAGGATCTGGTCGCCACGGGCATTCTTCAGTTTTTGCCTTATTCCACTTGGCCAGCGAATCTCCATGCTCTGGACCGTCGTTTCCGAGCCCAACCCAAAATGCACGCGCTTGTCGCTCGAAGAAAGATAGCTGCCGGCCGTCGTAACGGTAGCGTACTGCGAACCCTTCGCGGTCACTATCTTCACTTCCGCTCCAATCGCATCCCGATTACTCTTGTGTCCGACAAGTTTTAGAATCAGCCAGTGATTTTGTGCCGGCGTTTCGTTACGGAGGATGTACACAGGCCCGTCATTGGTGGTCACGACGGCGTCCAGCCTGCCGTCATTATCGATGTCTCCGATCGCCATACCGCGTCCCGCCCAGGCTTCGTGGAAAATGCTGCCCGCCTCCGATGAAACATCCACGAAGCGGTGGCCAGTGTTTCTCGCCAGCAGCATAGGTTCGCGGTAGTGCAATTGCGGAAAATTCATCTCGACGGTGTCCAGAACATGGCCTTGCACGATCAGAAGATCTTTCCATCCATCGTTGTCGTAATCCATAAAGCGCACACCCCAGCCCGAATGCAGCAGGGTCATTGGTCCGAGACCTGAAGTCTGGCTGCTGTAAGTGAAGCTTCCATCGCCGTTATTTCGAAAAAGAGCACACATTTGGTAAGCGAGGTTGGTAATCACTAGGTCCGGTAAACCGTCATTATTGTAGTCCTCGAAGTCCACCCCCATTCCGGCAAAGGTACGTCCGTCCCCGTCGACGGCCACTTCAGACATGAGGCCGACGTCGGCAAATGTCCCATCGCCCTTGTTCTGATATAGAAATTCCGGCACGGAATCGTTGGCGATGAAGACATCGGCGTGCCCATCGCGGTTGAAATCGGCCACGGCCACGCCAAGCCCCTTCCCGGGTTTGTCCAAGTTGATTTTTCGCGAAATTTCGGTAAAGCGGCCGCGGCCTTCGTTGTGAAAGACCAGCGGCGCGATAGGTTGAAACTGGTCCGGATGGCAGTAGGCGCGGTATCCAGGCTTGCGCTCTCCGCACCAGATGTCATCGAAATCCCATTGTAGGTATCGCACCACCACCAAATCCAGCAGGCCATCGCCATCCAAGTCTACCCATGCCGCGCTGGTAGACCATCCGCCGCCCGCCACCCCTGCCTTCTCTGTTACATCCGTGAACGTGCCATCGCCATTATTGTGGTAAAGTTTGTTGCCCCCGTATGCCGTCACATACAGGTCTTCGAAGCCATCATTGTCGTAATCGCCCACTGCGACACCCATACCGTAGCCCGCGCCCTGAAGATTTGCTTTTTCGGTCACATCTTCAAAGCTGCCATCTGCTTTTTGATGGTAAAGACGATTCCAATACTTGGGACCCCCTTTTAGAGGGATCGATCCTTTTACCATCGGATCGCTGATGGGCGCTCCATTGACGAGGAACAGATCCAGACGGCCATCATTGTCGTAATCGAAGAGCGCCACACCTGCCCCCATCGTTTCGATCAGGTATTTCTTTGACGTATGCGAGGCCAAGTACTGGAAACGTACTCCTACGGCGGAAGTCACATCGGTGAATTTCGGTGCGGTGGCGGTCGCCTCATCTACGCTCTTACGCTGGTTTGAAGCGGGGATGGCGTCGTCCCAAACAAATACAAATAACGCACTGACGACAATCCCCATGAGCCTGGTTTGTATTCTCGTGTCCGACGTTCTGGAGCTTTTGCGTTTTTCGGAAGCGAACACCTTTACCTGCCCCTTCTTACCCGTGCTACCATTTGCGATGTGCTGCGCAAAATGCGGAATTTCATGGATTCAGCTCAGCTCAACAACTGCCATGGCGCTGTTCACAGTAACACGACTAGGCCAGCTCCATAGTTGTGCGTCGATGAGACATCTTCTCCGAACAATTATTAGTGCGTGGCTGGTCACGAGCCTGCAGCCCATGCGCCCGCACGCGCTGGAAGTTCCTACAACCCTCCCTTCATTGACTACCCAAGACGCGGCCTCTGATTTTGAGCAAGCCAGTAATCTGTTCCGTCAGGGCTCCCTGGACGAAGCGCTAAGTGCCGTTCAGCGCAGCCTCGCCCGCTCTCCTCACAGTGTGGATGCTCTCAACCTTCTGGGGCTGATCTATCACCAGCAGCAACGGTATGGGGAATCCGTCGCAACCTTCCAGAAGGCTTTGGAATTCAACCCCCGCTCCGTGGAGACGCTAAACAATCTGGCCACCAGCTACGCTACGCAGCAGAATTTGGATTTGGCGGAGCAGACCTTCCGGCAGACGTTGCGCTTGGAACCTCGAAACCGCACTGCGAATTACAACCTCGGCCTCATCCTACTCGCGACACATAAACCGAAACAGGCTATCAAGGCTCTGGAATTCGTCCAGCCTCCTGACTCCGGCACACTGTTGAATCTGACCAAGGCTTTTTTAAGGGCGGGAAACACGTCACAGGGATTGCAGACCGCGCAAACGCTCTCTATGCGAAGCCCGAAAGACGTAAAAGTCCATTTCTCTCTTGGTGTGGTACTTGCTTCAGAGCAAAAGTACGGTCCAGCAATCCATGAGTTCGAGTTGGCCGATGCCCTGAAACCTCAAACATTCGAAATACTTCATGATCTTGGTCAAACTTACTTGCGGAATAATGAACCCGATAAGGCACAGGCAATCCTGGAGCAGGCACTCCAGTTGCAGCAAGACTCTGCTGACACCCTTTATCTTCTTGCCCTTTCCATGAGTGACCAGCGGAGAGATGTAGAAGCTCTCGAACTTCTCGTGCAGGCACGCAAGCTTGCCCCTAAAAATACGGACATCCTCCTTCTTATGGCCCGCCTGAGCATGAAGCAATCGTTCTACGAAGATGCCATTCCGCTGCTCAGCGAAGCCATAAAAATTGATCCGCGACGCGCCGACCTTCACGCCGCTCTGGGCGAAAGCTACTTCACGGTCGGCAAAGTGCCCGAGGCTTTCGAGGAATTCAAATCGCTGCTGAAGCTGGATCCATCGGCACGATCGTACGCCTTCATGGGTCTTTACTATCGCCATCTCGGCAGGTTTGATGAAGCCAAGCAGAGTCTGAATCAGGGACTAAAAGCCGATGCCAATAATCTCCCTATTCTCTTTAATCTTGGTTTTATCGCGAAGAAACAGGGAGACTACGTTCGAGCTGAGCAGTATTTCGGTCGGGCCCTGCGCTTAGACCCGAATTATGCCGATGCCCTCTTTGAGATGGGTGGTCTGAAGATGGAACAGAAGAAATACGCAGAGTCCATCCCATTTTTGCACCGCTGCGCACAGGTGAATACAAAGCCGGCCGAGGCCTACTACAAGTTAGCGATCGCGGAGCGAAATCTTCACCAGGTACAAGCGTCCGAGCGGGACATGAAGGTGTTTGTCACCTTGTCCAAGAACCCCCAGCCCGGACCTTATCCACTCCAGAATTTCTTTGCGTACTTGAACCGGCGGGAAGGCCTCACCCCGGAACAACGAAAGGATGCCGACCTTCATGAGGTCGAGGCCGAGGTAAAACAGCATCCCGATAACCCGCGCAGTCTCTACCTTCTTGCGGAAGCTTATCTCAAACTCAATCGCGTCAATGACGCCCTTCAGGTCATCGATCGACTCGATGCTCTCAGTGGTGCCGATTTTCGCACTCTGCTCGGAGAAGGCGTGCTGCTCGCGCAATTCCGCCTCTATCCCGCTGCGATTCGCCATTTTCAGGATGCCGTTGCGGCAAACCCCGCCTCGGATGAAGCGCGATACAACCTCGCCAATACCCAGTTTCAGAATCATGAGGATGTCCAAGCGCTGGAATCCCTGCAGCAGGTCTCTGCGGAGGCTCGCAAGGATGATGCTTATCTCGCCTTGCTCGGAGACATTTACGCTCGCCTGGGTCGTACGGCAGAGGCTACACAGGTTCTCCGCCAGGCGATCCTCAATAGTCCCGACAATGATCAGTATTACTTTTCTTTGGCGCTCGCTCAGTTGCGTGCTGACCATCCGGCCCGCGCCTATGCGACTTTGCAGCAGGGTCTGGCGCGCGTCCCCGATTCCGGGATGCTGTATTGGGGTCTCGGCGTGGCGTCCATCGTCCGAGGCGACGCGAGTCTAGGCGAAACTTACCTGAAAAAAGCCATCGACCTAGCGCCTTCCCGCGAAAGCACTTTCACAGCTTTAGGGGTTTTCTACTACGAGGCGGGCAGGATCGCCGAAGCGCGTGAGGTTCTCGAGCGCTATCGCGAAATCTTCCCGCATGGCTCGATTGATGTGGACAGAATCCGACAAGCGCTCGATGCCGCACACGTCTCAGCCAATTCCGCCAAAACCGCCGGCCTTTCTCTCGAGGCCCGCCGGGGGTTTTACCAATTAGCCCTAACGCTAGCGGAGGAAGACCGTTAATCGCATTGCACGAGGGCCTTCTCCCTCGGATCAGGTTTTTTCCTCCTTCATCACCCTGATCGGTGAAGATTCCTTTTTGGTGTGAGCGGCCGGATGCGACGGGATCGCGTCTTCCGCGGCGGAACTATCTTGCGGGATAAACAAATCCAAATTGCTTCTCATCACAATCGCCGGGTTGATCGAGATTTGAGGGGCAGGCTGCACTTTCTCGGTGAGGAATCGTACGATGGCTTGGAGCGCCCTCGCGCCTTGCTCATGTGCCCGCTGGTGGATGGTGGCGGCTATGGTGCTCGATCGGATATGCGGAACCATCGCCGGGAACAGATCCGTGGTAATGACCTTGATTTTGCGGGCCAGCCCTAGTTCCTCAAGTGCCCTGATCACTGGCATGGAGTTGGCAGTGGCCACGTAAATTCCCTTGACCGCCCCGTGCTCCTCAAGGACCTTTCGCGACTTAAGGTAGGCTTCGGCGGCTTCATCATGCGTTTCGACGATCGCCCGGATCTCCCCTTTGGGACAAAGAGAGCGAAAGCTGGTACGAAAACTCTGAAGTTTCTGCTCGTGATCTACAGTGGCATGCATGCCGATGAATACAATGACCTCCGCGTTGTCGCGAAGAAAATATCCCATCAATTCTCCTGCCAGTGCCCCGCTAACCAACGGGTTCACGGAAATCGACGTGAGCCTTTTGGTTCCTGGGGCATCGGTTGCCACGCACACCACGGGAATATCCCGGCGCGTGGCCTCCTCGATGTGTGGCAGAAGCCGGTGTGGGTATGCTGGAGAAATCACCAACCCACTGATCTCTTCTTGCAGGATGTCGCGAAAGGCCTCAATTTCGTGTTGACCAAAGCGTTTGTAGGGGCGATACAGGATTTTGACGCCTAGCGGTTCAAAGACGCTCGCAGCTTCAAAGATGCCTTCTCTGACCTCATCATAGAAATAAGCAACTTCATGCGGAATCGCTACTCCAATGGTGATGCGCTTACTAGAGGACAAATAGCGGGCTGCTAAGTTCGGACGGTATCCTAGCTTTTGGGCAGCTCGGATCACCTTACGCTTCGTTACTGGGCTCACCCCCGGTCTGTCATGCAGAGCTCGATCCACGGTCCCGCGCGAGATGCCAAGGAAATCTGCAACATCCTGAACTCCAACTTGCGTGGAATCGGTCTTGGATGCCGCCTTTGATCCGCGGTCAGACAGAGCACAACCTCCGGTCGGTGCTTTCGCTCGGCGTCCCTCTACGACTTAGCGTTAGCGTTTTTCTATACTAACCCAATACAGAAAAGCAAATTACACCGTATCTGAGTTATATCCCGACGATCAGAACAGAGTTCTGCTTCCCGCCCAAGGTCCCAACATTTGAATGCAACCGATCATTTTTTCCTTGACAAGGATCGTTTCTTGACGATAGCGTGCACGTGCACGGCGTGCGTGCACCTGCACAGCCCGCCAAATTCAGGGGTGCATCAGAATATTTTCTGGTTCGTTCGTGAGCGCACATTCATGCTTATTTGTTTTCTCAACAAGCGAATCAATGCTGCCGAGCCGCGAGGCTAAAAGGAGTTACACCATGAAAATACACACCATGCGGTTCCGGGTGATTTCAACCTTTTCTGTCCTCGTTTTTTACCTTTGTGTTTCTCTGCCTGCCTTTTCACAGGTTGATAGTGGCGGAATTCGCGGCACGGTGAAAGATCGCAGCGGAGCTGTCGTTTCCGGCGCCAAGGTGACCCTCACCAATGAAGACACGTCGCTTACGACGGAAACCGTTACTTCCGACGACGGCAATTATTCGTTTACACCCATCAAGATCGGCACCTACACCCTCGAAGTGGAATTGCAAGGTTTTCAGAAAGAAACTCAGCGCCACACACAAGTGGAGGTTCAGCAGCAGGTTAAGGCGGATTTCGTCCTGGTGCCTGGATCGATATCGCAAAGCGTGGAGGTCACCGCGGTAGCGCCGTTACTCCAGACCCAGGATGCCTCGGTTGCCAATTTGGCGACCAGCGCTCAAATTAACAATCTGCCGCTGAACGGCCGTAACTACACGTTTCTCTCGCAGCTCGGTCCCGGGGTCACCGGCCTCAGCGCCACGCGCGGACTGGACCAGTCCGGCAGTTTTGTGGCCAACGGTTTGACCACCGTCCACAACAACTATATTCTCGACGGGATCGACAACAACAACGACACCGTGGATTACTTGAATGGCGCAGCGTACGTGAATCTTCCACCGCCGGATGCCATTCAAGAGTTCAAAGTACAAACCAGCAACTTCAGCGCGGAATTTGGCCGTGCCGGAGGGGCGGTCCTGAATGCTTCGATCAAATCGGGTACCAACCAGCTGCATGGAAGCGCTTGGGAATTCTTGCGCAATGAGAAGTTGGACGCTGCCGATCTCTACTTTGTAGACCGCGCCAAAACGAACAAGGGCGCACTGCGGCAAAATCAGTTTGGTGCTTCTGCTGGCGGGCCGGTGATCAAGAACAAGACCTTCATTTTTGGAGATTATGACGGCCGGCGAATCCGCCAGGGCGCGCTTCGTAACCCGACCGTTCCGACCGACCTCCAGCGGAATAGCGGTTTTACCGACTACCGCGACGTGCTCGCTGGGGTGAGCGGAACCAAAAGCGATCTTTTGGGACGGACCTTCCCGGCCGCAACCATATTCGACCCCGCAACAACGCGGCCGGTCAGCGCCGCCCAAGTGGATCCGGTCACCGGACTCCTCGCTACAAGCAATGGGTTCGTGCGGGACCCTTTCTATACTGGCGGCAGCATCGTCGGCATTACCGACTTTACCGGGCGGACACAGTTCTTGAATCAACTTCCTGCGAGCCGCCTCGATCCAAACGTCATTAAACTCTTAAACCTCTATCCCTCGGCCAATCAGGCGGGTATTTTCAACAATTACTCGGCGAATCGCAGCCAGCCCGACGACAGCAACCATTTCGACATTCGTGCCGACCAGGATTTCAGCCAACGTGATCAGCTTTTCGGTCGAGTGAGCTATACGAGGCGGCATGCCAACTTTCCCGGCGATTTCGTCGGCCTGGGTGACAACGCGGGATTTGGCCAGGGGGACTTCAAGGACAACTCTGTCAATCTGGCCATCAGCGAGACGCATTCTTTTTCGGCCACCATGATCAATGAATTCCGCTTCGGCTACAGCCGCCTGCGTACGTCGTCGGAGCCACCCATTACCGGCACCGCGGGGATCCCAGCGCAGTTCGGTATCCAAGGCATTCCGCAGGACAATGGCAACGGAGGCTTGCCGACCATAAGTATCGGGGGCCTTACCTCTCTAGGGGCCGGTGCGTTTGCAAGTCCCAATCGCCGGGTCAGCGACACGATTCAGTTTACCGAGAACCTCACGAAAACCCATGGCGCCCATAGTTTCAAAGGGGGCTTTGAATATCAGTCCGTGCACTTCCCGTGGATCGACCCGGCGTGGTCACGAGGGAGCTTCAGTTTCGGAGGCTACACCGGGATCCCCAACGGGGTTAGCGGCGGCGTGGGCACTGCAGATATTCTCCTCACTCCTGTGGCGTCCACGGTACCGGGCGGTGTGGATTTCGTCGGCGGCTCGAACGCTGTGTTTGCTTCGAACATAACGCAGCCCGACGACCTCCGCCGCTACTACGGAACATACTTTCAGGACGACTGGAAAGTGACGTCCAAACTCACCTTGAACTTAGGTCTGCGGTGGGAAGTCTTTGGTCAGATCGAGGACATCAACGGCAAGCAGGCGAACCTAATACCCGGTGCGCCGAACGGCGCCGGGGCCGAGTATTTGCTCCTGAACTCCCAAAAGAGCCAGCCCTTGTCTCCGTCTTTCACCTCGCTCCTGGCCAAGGATGGAATCAAGCTTCAATATATAGGCGATAGCAGCGTCAGTACTACCCCCCTCACCAATTTCGCTCCGCGCATAGGGCTGGCTTATCAGCTAACCCCCAAGTTTGTGACCCGCGCGGGGTATGGAATTTTCTACGGAGGATTTGAGAACGTCGGTGGCGCGCCCGACCCCGGCTACACCTACCCATACGCTGTCAACCTTGCGTTCTTTAGAAAGAACGACGTTTCTCCCCTAGTGTACCCCAACGGACAGCGGGCTACGCTCGAGGCTGGTCTTTCAGCCGCGAACCCCGATCCCGCAAGTCCTAATTTCGATGCCCATGGCTTGGGTTTGCTGGGCTTCGAGCGGCCTTGGAAAACCGCCTACACCCAGCAGTGGAACCTGGCCTTCCAGTACCAGTTGACTCCCAGCCAGACCGTCACGCTGGCTTATGTCGGCAACAGCACTCATCACATGCTCGATGGCGACAAACGAAACGTTACCACCGAGATCCTGCCGCCCGGAACGGATCCCCAGCAATTTGTTCCGTTTCCGGATTTCTCCCGCAATAGCGATTACGTCGCCCCCAACGGGGATGCCTATTACCACGGCGTTTCCGTCGCTCTCGAACGCAGATTCAGCCAGGGCCTGAACCTGCTCGTGAATTACACGCGCTCGGCCTGCAAAACGGACAACAAGAATATCCTCGGAATCAGCGAGAATGATTTCGCTCGCGCTCCGCTACTCCCTGGATTTGGACTTAAACGCGATTATCGGTATTGCGGCAACGATGTTCCCAATATCTTTCGCACCAGCGGGATCTGGCAAGTCCCTATCGGCAAAGGTCACCGCCTCGCCGGCAACGCTTCCGGTTTTGTCAACCAGGCGATTGGCGGATGGAGCGCCCAGTGGATCTACACTCTCCAGGATGGATTCCCGTTTACCGTCGGATGCGCGACCCCCACTACCTCCAATTTTGGCTGTACCGCCTTCGTGGTGTCGGGTCAGAATCTTTACGCGCATTCTGGACCTCATGGCATCAACCAATTTCTCAACCCCGCGGCATTCAGCAATCCGCCGGTGGCTACGACGATTGGCCAGACCGATTACTCTCCCCTGGGTGGTCAGGATACTCAAGTGCACGGCCCGGGGTATGACAACCTGGACTTCTCCTTGTTCAAGCAATTCCCCACCTCCGAGAGCACGCACCTGGAATTCCGCAGCGAGTTCTTCAATTTCCTGAACCATCCGAATTTCTCGAATAGCTTCAGGACTTTGAACTTCACCGACACACAAAATTTCGCACGCATCAACGGGACGCGGGGCATTGCGCGGCAGATCCAGCTGGGCCTGAAATTCTACTGGTAAATACATGCCTGGGGAGGTTGCCGTCGGTGGTGCCTCCCACGGACTGTTCCATTTGCACGCGTCGCTGTGATGACGAGACTCGCTACCCCTGTAACTCCGCGCATCGTAGGAATTCTGACCCTTGCCGGATTGCTCCTATCCTGCGGCGGAGGCTATCGACCAGCAACGAACCCGCAACCCTGCTGCACACCTGTGCCGGTGAGTCATCCTCTACATGTCCAAGGTCAATGGGTCGTGGATGCCCACAACCGGCGCGATAAACTGGCAGGCGTTAACTGCTACGGGGCGGAGGAGCAGGACCACGTTGTGGCGGGGTTGGAAATCGCTGATTTAAATCAAATCGCATTAAAAATTAAGTCCTTCGGGTTTAATTCCGTGCGCCTTCCCTGGTCCAACGAAATGTACGAAACAAATCCGCCGGTAAGCGACACCGTGATAGCGGCGAATCCTTAGCTTAGGACCTTCACGCCATGGAAATCTTCGATGCCGTGGTAAACGCTTTAGCAAATCAGGAACTTCTCATCATTCTGGATAATCACGTCAGCACTGCGGATTGGTGCTGCAGCAACACGGACGGAAATCAACTGTGGTATAACTCGCAGCAGCCACAGACCGCCTGGCTCGCGGATTGGCAAGGAATGGTACAACGTTACCGCGCGCAACCTGCCGTGGTGGCCGTAGATCTTCGCAACGAGCCTCGCGCTACCGCGACCTGGGGTGGCGCGTCCCAATACGATTGGCACGCCGCAGCACAGCTCGGCGGCAATACTGTGTTAAGCGTGAATCCCCCGCTGCTGGTCATGGTGGAAGGTATCAATTACGCTTCCGATCTGACGGGCGTCGCGCAGTTGCCGATCACCTTGAATGTACCGAACCAGTTGGTCTATTCCGCGCATGACTATTCCTGGTATCACGACGGGCTCAGCAGTTACATTCAGCTGCAGCAGCAATTAGACCGGGCTTGGGGGTAGGGTAGGCAGGGGAATTCGGAACATGTCACACCAGCTCTGTGTGCCTCCAAGACTCCACCCCCGGCTCCCAGGGTTTCTGGTTTTCGAATTTTTTTGTTATACCTCAAGCAGAGGGACATCGATTTGGAATTACTGGGCGCTTAACGGAACTCAGGCTCCGGGCACCAGCCGCACTTTTGGCGCAGAGGAAACATGCGGCATTCTGGATACGTCTTGGCTCTCCCCTGCTGGCCCGCCCGCTGTGAGCTTGTTGCAAACCCTGCAGGGCGTTATCCCGGCTTCCCAGGGTCCTGGTGCAGGAACGCATTAAGTTTTGCTAAGCCCCAGCGTCTAGCCCGAACTACGGTTTCTGCGGACGAGTGTTATTATGAACAGGCTGCTGCAGAATGTTTCTTTCCAGTATCTAGGGTCCCGTCGGTTCATGACAGCGCTTTTGCTCATCTTTGCGTCCGCGATTTGTTCGGACTTAGATAGTTCATCAGTAGCGCTCGCCGCTCAACAACCACGCTCTGCAAAATCCGATCAAACCACCACGGATGCGACGCGCCGGTTTCAGGCCGCCGTCGCTGCCTACCAAGCCCAAAAGTATGCAGAGGCACAGCGACAACTTCTTCCCCTCCTCGCGGCTAACCCGAATAGCTTCGAAATTAATGAATTGACTGGACTGGTTGATGCGGCGCTCGGCCAGGATGAGGAAGCTCATAAATATCTTGCAAAGGCGGTGCGATTGAATCCAAGTTCTGTGGCAGCAGATACCGCGCTCGCCGGCAACTTGGTTCGTCTCCATCGAAACACCGAGGCGGAAGCACAGTTCCGCAAGGTAGTCGAGCTCGAACCCCGAAGCTACGATGCCAACCATAACCTGGGCGAGTTTTATATCCGGAACCATAAGCTGGCCAAAGCTCTCCCATACCTTGAGCGCGCCCAGGAAACGAATCCTCGCGCCTACAACAACGGATACGACCTTGCTTTGGCCTACGAACAGACGGGCAACCTTGATAAAGCCCGAAGCCAAGTGGAACAGCTCCTCAAAATCAACGACACAGCGGAACTTCACAGCCTCCTTGGAGAGATTGAAGAGAGGGCGAAAAACTATCTGGTCTCGGTGGCCCAATTCGAACAAGCCGCTCACATGGACCCGAGCGAGAGCAATATTTTCGATTGGGGTGTTGAACTGCTGCTGCATCAGACCTTTGAGCCCGTGGTTGAGGTTTTTAGGAGCGGCATAACCCGCTACCCGCGTTCGGCCCGCCTGGAAATTGGCCTGGGTATCGCGCTATATGGCCTCGGTCATTTCGACGACGGCGCCAAAGCGTTCTTCCAGGCCTCGGACATGAATGCTGCCGATCCCTTGCCGCTCATCTTTCTTGGCAAGGCCTGCGACAACCTCTCGCCCCCTGTAACCGACGAGGTCAGATCCCGGCTGCATCGATTCCTCGAAACTGGGCCGCACAACGCTTCGGTCCGCTACTACTACGCAATGACTTTATGGAGGCAGAGCGAGGCCCAACCAGAGACGGAAGAATGGGCGGAGATTGAGTCGCTGCTCGAGTCCACTGTCTCGCTCGATCCTCAGAACGCCGACGCGCATTTCCAGCTCGGCATCCTTTATGCGAATCAGCGCAAGTACAACGATGCGATCACCCAATATGAACAGGCCCTTAAGATTGACCGTGACACCGCGGCCATCCACTACCGGCTTGGACAAGCGCTCGCCCGCACCGGTGCCGCTAGGCGGGCGCGGGAGGAATTTGCCCAATTCGAGCGTATGCACGCTCGCGAAGTGGAGGAAACAGTGAAGCAAACTGCCGACATCCAGCAGTTTGTTTATACCCTGCGCCATTCCACGCTTGCTGGCAAAGAGTAGCGTGCGCAACGTTTGGAACCGCTGGCTTCGCGGACCCGAAGGCGTCCGTTTTGCCAAACAGAAAAGCTCTGGTCGATGCGGACAAGGTGCCTATGACAATTGCGTTAAGCAGCTACGGAACAGTGGCATTAAACTGCGCTCACACGCGTGGAGCATGTGCTAGTGATATACGCCATCGATGAGAAAAGTCTGAATCGTATTCGGGTAGAACCGGGACCAGAATCTCTTTTTGTTCAATTCATGGATCGCGCGAGGGCCGTCGCTCCTTAGCTTCCAGTCCGGGACACCATGCCCCGGCGCAATGGTGGTCGCAATTCTTGTGAACTCCGAACCGATTCCACTGAATCGCGACAAATCATAAGTTACGCGCTTTTCTATCCCGCTGTTTAGGGTGACGATGACCAAGCGGTGCGTCTGGTCATCGTAGGCGGCAATCGAATCCGGGTCGTTAATGTCGATGATCTTATATCCTTGCCGGATGTAGCGCGTAAATTGTCCCAGTACGAAGAACTTGCGATTTACGCGCACGAAAGGCGTCGCAATTTCGCCATTCGCTTGGTCATCGGTATCGACATAATCCGCGTTGATCAGCCCCCAGCCGGAACCTTCCGGCTCCACCGGTTGCCAATAGATCCACGCCTTCGAATGTAAGTCCCGCACATCCAGAAGGATGCTCTGGGCCAGCGTTAAACCGGAGGCGTCGCCATCTCCGTATTCGGACATCCAGAGCGGCTTCGAAGCACTTGCGGCAGCGGCAGACAGCAGCTCCCGCTTGGCGCCACGGTAGGGCTCCGTACCGGCAAAATAACCATGAACATTGATTCGCCCGATTTGTAAGCGGGTCCGGTCACCTAAATTGTTCCAAGTGTTGAGCGCATCATCGACGCTGTTTTCATCACTGGCAACGGTGAGTACATCAGGGAGTCCAGCGGCATCAAGGGCACTGCGCAGCTCAGCGAGGCTGGTGCGTTGCGTGCTCAAATCGAAGTGGCATCCTTCTTGCCTCCCGGGAAACTTCCACCAGCGCGGCGACGGTTCGTTGAAGGCTTCGACGGAGCGGAAATGGATGTTCCAATGGTCGCGCGCATACCTAGCGACCGTCGACAGGTATGCCGCAAACCGCTTGGAGTAGGCAGGATTCAGGCAGTCGCCACCGCCGTCGCTGCCGGAAGTGCCGTGATTCGCGTTCATCCACCACATTGGCGAGTCAGAGAACATTTCAAACAGATTGGCACCGCGGTCGCGTGCCATGAGCATCATGGAACGCTGGTTAGCGTCGGTAGCCCAATTCCAATCGCTCGCATAATCCGTCACCGGGCTGTCCGGGTTTGTCCAGTAACCGTGGATGTCGCGGAACCACGGCATTTTAGGCGATTTCCGTTCGAGCGGCTGTTTGATTCCGCCGCCCCCCACGTTGTATCGCGCAATGTTGAAACCCAGTCCCGGATATTTTTCCTCTGCCACGGAAATGTCGCTTGTCGTATATATGAGGTCCGCGTATATGCCGGCGTTGCGCGTGCCCCCGATAGCGCGTGCCCACCACGCGAGCGAGCTGCCCCAGCCGTCCCAGATGTTCCACGTTTTGGTGGGATCCACCGTGGCGGTAATGGAGGTCGCTGAAGAGTGCCCACCGGCAGAGGGAGCAACCGTGAACACTGTTTCGAGCAGGAAAAATAGTGTGATTGCTCGGTTCATAGGCCCTCCATCTTAACCTGACTTCTCACTCTTGCTCTACGATCTCAATGTCTTTTACCTAGTTCCGGAATCTCCTTCTCGCTCGAAGTTGATTTCTTGGCAATCAAGATCTCCCGCGAAATAGGTGCTAGAAGTAATGGTAACGTACACGGGCATAAGCAAAGATTCGCTGAAGCAATGGCTAGGAAAGGATTGGGATGAGTACCAGTAGACGTGACTTTATTCGGGCCGCGCTAGCCCTGGTGGCGTTAGATCATAGTTACGCGCGGCAGGAAGAAATTGGATCCGCCACCCCTTTCGAGGGAAAGGCACCGCTGAACAGCTCACGCAATCAACTGTGGTACTCGAAACCCGCAGAGCGATGGTTAGAGGCCTTGCCGGTCGGCAATGGCCGGCTGGGCGGCATGGTGTACGGAGATGTCAAAAAAGAGCGGATCGTACTTACGGAGTCGACGGTTTGGTCCGGCGCACCAGGTTCTTCTGACGAAATTCCGAATGCGCTTGAGCATCTTCGAGAAATCCGCAACCTCAACTTTCAAGGCAAGTACCTGGAAGCCCGGACGCTCTGCAAAGATCACATGCTGGGCCGGCCGAAGTCATTCGGAACAAATTTGCCTTTGGGCGATCTGGAACTCGCTTTCCGCACGTCGGTTGATGCAGAATTGTACCGTCGCTCACTGGCTCTCGATGAAGGCATCGTCCGCGTCGAGTACACGATGAATTCACACCGCTTCTTGCGGGAAGTCCTGGCATCGAATCCTGACAACGCGATTGTGGTTCACCTCACCTGTGATGCGCCCAATCAGATCACCTTTAGTGCGGCAATTCGGAGTGCGCTGCCGGGAAAAGTCAGCGGCCTTGGCGAGGACACACTCGTCTTCCGCGGGGCTGCATTCGAGAAGATGCACAGCGACGGCAGCCACGGGGTCGAAGTCGAGAGTCGCGTGCAGATTCGGCAGGAGGGAGGATCGCTCTTCGCGGATGGAGCTCGCCTGCACGTCCAAAATGCGAATGCCGTCAATCTGCTTGTGGCAGTAGCCACAAGTTATCGGGGCGCTGACGCCCAGAGATTGTGCCAAAATGCTCTGGAAGATGCAGCATCAAAGAGCTACGCCGAGTTGCGGCGAGCGCACATAGCGGATCACGAATCGTTGTTTCATCGAGTCGAGATCGACTTGGGTTCGAATCCAGAGGTCGGCAACACTCCCACAGACAATCGGCGCAAAGCGCTGGCCAGCGGAGTAAACGACCCTGAATTGTGCGCCCTATTTTTCCAATACGGAAGATATTTAACCATCGCGGGCTCCCGCGCCAACTCGCCTCTTCCGATGGCTCTGCAAGGGATATGGAATGACGGTCTTGCTTCCAGTATGGGATGGACCGACGATTTCCATCTTGACATCAACACGCAGCAGAATTATTGGGCAGCCGAAGCATGCAATCTATCAGAATGTCAGACACCGCTGTTCAGTCTGATTGAAGGTCTGCGGGAATCTGGGAGCAGTACGGCAAAAACCATGTACGGTGCGCCGGGATGGGTAGCGCATACGGTTACAAATCCATGGGGATATACGGCCTCCGGCTGGGGACTGGGGTGGGGGATCTTCGTAACCGCGGGCGTTTGGATCGCGCTCCAAATGTGGGAACACTATCGGTTTACGAAGGACGTCGCGTTTCTGCGGGAACGCCTCTATCCGGTCTTCAAAGATGCTGCGAGATTCTTCCTTGCCTACATGGTCGAACATCCAGCATACGGGTGGCTGGTGACTGGCCCATCCGATTCTCCCGAAAACTCCTTCATCGCGCCGGGAGGCGGAGTGTGCAGTGAATCGATGGGACCGACCTGCGACCGGGTCCTCATCTATGCCCTGTTCAGCGCATGTATTGAAGCGTCCGGTTTGCTCAAAGTCGATCCTGAGTTTCGCCGCGAACTCGAGCGTGCCCGGGCAAACCTGCCGCCTTTTCAGATTGGCCGGCACGGACAATTGCAGGAATGGCTGGAAGATTTTGAAGAGGCGGAACCGAACCACCGTCACATGTCCCACCTGATTGCTCTCTATCCGGAGAATCAGATTTCGCCTTCTACGACGCCTGACCTTGCGAGAGCCGCCGAGGTCACCATCGAGCGGCGTATCCACAGTAGCAACTGGGAGGATCCAGAATGGAGTCGGGCGAACCTCGTCAACTTCTATGCCCGCCTAGGGAATGGAGATGCGGCTTACCATCATCTGCGTGGGTTGCTATCAAGAGCGGCAGACGACAACCTGTTGACCTACTCTCGCGCGGGTGTCGCAGGCGCAACACAGAACATCTTTGCGATTGATGGCAACACCGCCGGAGCAGCGGGAATCGCAGAGATGCTCCTGCAGTCCCATGGTCCGGAGATTCAACTATTACCCGCGCTCCCATCAGCGTGGCCTGATGGCTCAGTGAAAGGTCTTTGCGCTCGCGGAGGATTTCAAGCGAGCCTCTATTGGAAAGATCGCCGACTTCAGTCGGCGACTCTCACTAACCAGATTGGCGGAAGCTGCGCTGTGCGGTACCAAACGCAGGTTATTCATGTGACGGTCAAGCCCAAGGGGAATGTGCATCTGAGTGCGAAGTCGTTTAGATGAATTGCCATCGGCAGAATATGAATACCATAGCATTAATTAACTCAAGAATAAATGGCGGAGAGGGGGGGGATTCGAACCCCCGGTAGGAGTTTTAGCCCCTACAACGGTTTAGCAAATTGCCCGATTCCACCGCCTGGTGTTGGGAATCAATAAGTTGCGTTCGGTTGATACGCCCTCGTTCGGAGCAAAAGACCGGTATTCGGCAGCACTTGTGCAACTATTGTGCAACTCCCCTGGAGGGACTTGGTCAGCATTACCCGCCTCCACTCATTCCACTTACGAGCGTTCTACTTCCGCAAGGTTTACCTGCAAATTCAGCAACAGCGGTAAAGACGTCGTTTGGGCTCGCAGGTTCTCTCCCATGCAGCTTCGGAGGACTCCGCACCGTAGACACGCGCTCGACGTGCGTTCATGAATCCGCAATGTTCCAGTACAGTTCAAACATTAAAAACCGATCATCTTTCCCACGAGCAACCCTTCAGGACTGAGACGTACCCAGTCGTCGCCCTCTTGTTTCCTACGCTTAGCACTACCGTTGCACTAACTAGCTAGGACGGTCGTACTTCACTCGCCTTGTCCTTCTCCTGCCTGTCGAGCCACCCAGTGATATTAGCCAGAGAGTTTCATAAAATGTTCGATAGAGGCTTTCCAAAACGTATCCGATATGCGGAGTTGCCAGCCGTTGTCCATCGATCGAAACGGATGCTGTGCTGGTAGCGGTTCTTCATCGAAGACGTCGATCGCGGCTCCCGCTATTGCGTGCGACCGCAACGCTTTGATCAGTGATGGCCCATCGACAATGGGCCCGCGCGACGTACTGATAAAGCGGGAAGTTGGCTTCATCAGTCCAAGTTCGGCAGCTCCGACAAGCCCCTTTGTGCGGCCACTCAAGATGAGATAGCCGCAGCTTCCGCGAGCACAGCGACTCCGCGCTCCAAAAGGGCGTCAATCCGCTCTTCGTAACAAGCGTACTTTCTGAAACAAATTGATGATAGTTGTTAGACAAATTTTGAATTTGACTCAAAGCGAAGAAGACGACACCCTGCCTGCCACTTAGTCCAGAGTTCATCATTTTGGAATGAGAACGCGACTGAGCAGCCTTCCCGTTTATTTGTCGTCAAAGTGTTTCTCGGTTTCGCTGGGCACTCGTTGGACTGTTTCTACTCGGCTCCGAAAAGCTTACTGCGTTTCACGCTGGCATGGAGGGATTCCGATGAGGTTGTGCAGGATAAGTTTGTTGCTCTTCAGCGTTATTCTCTTTTGCTCTCTCCGTTCGCTCTCGCAAACTGCGGTGACTTCATTGCACGGTGCGGTCATCGACCCTGGCGGTGCCGTCACTCCCCAGGCGGATGTCACACTCACAAATCGCGACAGCGGGTTCAGTCAGACCAGAAAATCGAACGCCGAAGGGGAATACAACTTCCAGCAGATTTCGCCCGGCAAATATACAGTCACTGTAACTGCCGCCGGTTTTGCGCCGCAGGTGAGGCAAGTGGAGCTGCTGGTCAATCAACCCGCGACACTTGATATCAAGCTTACCCTACAGACCGCCAACTTGGTCGTTGAAGTTAGCGATTTAGCAGTCAGCCTCAACACCAGCGACGCGACAATCGGCACTCCTTTCAATCAAGCGCAAATACAGGCGCTTCCTTTTGAAGGCAATAATGTGCTCGACCTTTTGAGCTTGCAACCAGGCGTGATGTTTTTGGGACGACAGTCGGATAGCCAGATGGATTCCGACAGCCGCAGCGGGTCGGTAAACGGCGCGCGTTCCGACCAGAACAATTACACGCTGGATGGACTGGATGACAACAACCAAAATAAGGGCTACGCATTTGAAGGAGTTTTACGATCCACGCGTGATTCGGTGGAAGAGTTTCGCGTGGTCACCACAAATTCCAACTCCGACTCTGGCCGTTCCTCGGGGGCACAAGTAGCGCTGGTCACGCGCGGCGGAACAAATTCGTTCCACGGTAGCGCATATGAATATCATCGCCCCACCAACATGGTCGCGAACGACTGGTTCAATAAGCATTCCGAGCTTCAAAATGGACAGCCTAATGTTCCAGGGAAATTCCTGCGAAACACCTTTGGTGGTTCCTTCGGCGGTCCGGTCCTGAAGGATAAGCTGTTCTTTTTTCTCGCCTATGAAGGACAAAGAACCTCTGAAAGCACTCAGGTTACTCGTGAAGTGCCGACCGCATCCCTGCGACAGGGGAACGTGACCTATCTAACCCAAGGCGGTGTGTATCGCACGCTGACTCCGTCTGACATCGCGTCTATGGATCCGAACTGTAGTAAGACCGGAACTTGTCCGAACGGACCGGGAGTAAACCAGGCAGCGCTGGCCTATCTCAGCCAGCTACCGCTGCCGAACGGCAACCAGTTAGGCGATGGCTATAATTTCGGTTCCTACACGTTTTCTTCGCCATCGCCGCAGTCCCTAAACACATACATTGCGAAGATCGACTACAACCTCAATTCCAGGCAGCGGCTATTTGTGCGCGGGAATCTTCAATACGATAAGACAATAAACGCAAAGCAATTTCCGACCTCCCAGCCAAATTCGCAGCGGTTGGACAATTCGAAGGGAATTTCCGCCGGCCACGTTTGGACCGTCTCGGACACGATTGTAAACAATCTCCGCTATGGGTTTGTTCGACAGGGCTTCGCTGATCAGGGAACTACGAGCCAGGACTACGTGACTTTCAGCAACGTCGACACATTCACCGCCGGCTCTGACGGAACGACCTACCCTTCCAGTATCATCAACGTTCCGACACACAATGTGGTGGACGACGTAACCTGGGTAAAGGGAAAGCACACAATGCAGGCGGGCGTTAACTATCGAACGATATTTAACAACCGCCGGACAAATTCAACGAACTTCAAGCACGCTAACGTAACTTCCAATTTTCTTACCGTAGGGGCGATTTCCTATACGGGCAGCAGTTTAGACCCTGGGGCTTTTGGCTTTCCCATCGTCGATGCTTCCTTCAAAACCGCCTATGATTCGGCGATTTCGGATGCAACGGGTCTCATCACACATTCCGTGGAGTTCTTCAATTATGGCGTTTCCGGAAACAGCCTGTCTTCGCTTCCATCCGGTAGTTGGACGACGCGGCACTATTTGTCCAACGAGTTCGAATACTATTTGCAGGACAGTTGGAAGCTGAAGCCCAATCTCACGGTTACGTTTGGTCTTAGACATTCGTTGCTGCAGGTTCCTTATGAGCGAAACGGGCAGGAAGTAAGCCCAACAACGAACGTTGGGGCATGGTTCGACACCCGCGGGGCGCAGATGCTGCAGGGTCAAACCTATAGTCCCGCGATCTCTTTTGGACCCGCAGGGCGCGCTAATGGTAAGTCGGGGCTGTGGAACATGGACAAGCTGGATATTGCGCCGCGCTTGGCCTTCGCTTATTCACCTAATTTCGGGAGCGGAATTCTGGGCAAGTTGGCAGGGCATGGAACCAATCTTACCTCCATCCGCGGGGGCTTCGGTATGTACTACGACCATTTCGGCGAAGGCGTCATGAATACGTTCGATGCCCATGGTTCGTACGGTTTGTCGACTCAGGCCCAGAACGGCGTCAATCAATTCGTGGACACAGCGCCTCGCTTTACCGGCCCGCAGAGTGTGCCAACATCCATCATTCCGGTGCCGTCGGCGAGTGGAACGTTCCCGGTAACTCCAGGGAATGGCCTGGCGATTTCCTACGGTCTGGATAATCGGTTGCATACGCCTTATGCGTACGGCTTTGACTTGGCAGTTTCAGGGCAGGTCTCGAAGGGCATAATTGTGGAAGCAGCTTATACCGGGCGGCTTGCCCACCGGCTCCTGCAACAACTCGATCTGGCGATGCCGCTTAATCTTGTGGATCCGAAGGGTGGAGGCGATTACTTCGCTGCTGCAACGCAGATGACGAAGCTGGCCAACGCGGGTACTACGGTGGCCAATGTTCCAGTCATTCCATACTGGGAACATATGTTTCCGGGAGCAGCCGGAGGCGGCTTCTCTGCCACACAGAATATTTACCAGACCGAATTTTCCCGCGTTCATGTTGACCCTGTGACTCACCAGCCGGTTTGGTCGCCGATCATCGCCGGGAATGAGACGGCGGGCCTCTACGACCTAGATCTTGGGATTTCTCCAGCCGATGCGACTGACCCAACGTTCCGATATTTTGATCCCCAGTATTCCTCGTTCTACGCGTGGTCGTCCATCGGTACCAGCAGCTATCATTCGATGCAATTGTCTTTGCACCGTCCGATGCAGAAGGGTGTTCAATTTGATTTTAATTATGTCTTGGCGAAGTCTTCCGATTTGGGATCGGATACCGAGCGTGGATACGGGAATCAACTGTTCAGCTCGCTGATCAATTCCTGGAATATCCGCGGAAATCGCGGGCCCTCGGATTTCGACGTGCGCCACGCCATTACGGGCAACTTCGTGGTTGCGCTCCCCTTTGGACGGCGCGCGGCCTTTGCTTCCAGCGTGAACCGCGCGCTGGACGCCGCAATCGGCGGTTGGACGCTCTCCGGCCTGGCACATTGGACCAGTGGCCTTCCGTTCAGCACCATCGATGGCCTTGGTTGGGGTACCAACTGGAACAACCAGAGCTTTAATGTGCTGACTGAACCGGTTGCAACCGGAGGACACAATTCCAACGGTGGTGACCCGAACGTATTCAAGAACCAGTCCGCGGCTCTCGCGAATATACGCGCTCCGTATCCTGGAGAAACAGGCCAGCGAAATATTCTTCGCGGGGATGGCTATTTCAGCGTCGACGCTGGCCTCTCCAAAGTATTCCGCATCACGGAAGGGCAAAATCTCAAGCTTGCCTGGGAAGCCTTCAATGTAACCAATTCTGTGCGGTTCGATCCGAACAGCATTGCAAACAACCCATTTGGAAGTCCCACGAGCTTTGGGAACTATAGCGCTTTGCTTACGCGTCCGAGAGTGATGCAGCTATCTCTTCGTTATGCCTTCTAGAAGGAGGAGGCAAGATGCTGATGAACGGCGGGATCGGTCAACTCCAGCAGCCCGGGGCGACGAAGACTAGGTGCGCTGCAGAATCAACAGGGACTATTAACCGACCGGCGGGGATGTCTCGCAAACGTCTGCCAAAAGGTCTGACCTTTGCCTTTTGTATGCTGCTGACCGTGGCTTTCGATTGCGCAGCGGCAACAGATAAGACCGCATACGACTACTCGCTGGTTACGTTTGATGGCAAGGAAGTGCCACTCTCCACGTTCAAGGGCAAGGTGTTGCTGGTCGTCAATCTGGCGAGCCAATCTATTTTCAAAGACCAGATTCTCCAGCTCGAGGAGCTCCAGAAGACATACAAGGACAAGGGACTCATTGTTTTCGGTATCCCATGCAATGATTTTGGCGCTCAAGAGCCGGGAACGGATGCCGAGGTCCAGAAGACGTACAGCAGCGATTTTCACTTGAGCTTTCCAGTATTCGCCCGAACATCCGCACGGGGTAAAGATCAAGCTGCGTTGTATGCATTTCTAACCGCGGACAAGAAAGGCGCAACGGGAGGAGAGGTTCACTGGAGCTATACGAAATTTATTGTCGACCGCAGCGGTAAAGTAGTGGCGCGATTCGAGCCTTACGTGCCCGCGAATTCGCCAGAGCTGTTGTCGACGATTGAGGAAGTTCTTGCCGGCCAGTTTAAGCCGGCAGTGCGAAAGAGCGAAGACGAGGACAAGAAAGTCACCCGATGAGCAGGGATCGAATCGACTAGAGCTGTCGGGGATTCAGCCGCCAAACCGTGCCCTGGGCAAGATTGGAAAGCCAAACCGAACCGTGCCCTACTCGTATGCTGTCGCCACCCTTTCCTACCCACTGTTGCACCACAGCGTTGGAAGCTGGGTCGATGCGAGAAATGGGAAATCCGAAAAGCGTGGCCCATATCGACCCCTCGCCAAAGGCGATCTCCCCACCCGGCCCATCAATGCCTGCGGGGATCGTTGCCACAAGGCGATTGGTTGCAATATCGACGCGCGAGATTGTGCCGTCTTCTTGGTTCAGCGTCCAAACCGAGCCAGCCCCGGCGGTCAGAAAACGGGGCTGCGGCCCAATAGGAATGGATGCCACGACTCGATTGGATTGGGGGTCCACACGCGTCAACAGATTGTGCTCGGTAGAAGTAATCCACACGGCGCCTTCGGCGAACGCGGGCACGTAGGAGCCTGACGGTATTTTGATGGTGGCCACCACCTTGTTCGCCTCTGGATCAATGCGCGCCAAGAGGCCCTTCTTGCTTGTGGCGATCCATACGCTCCCATCGTCGGTAGTTACCCCGCCCTCAGAATCGGCCGGTCCTGCGGGAATCCGCGCCACAATCTTTCCCGTTTTCGAGTCGACGCGGAGCAAAGTATGCGCACCGCAGCTCGGAACCCATACGCTGCCAAAGCCAGACGCCAGTCCCGAGCAAGGCTTATCGATGTTGACAATCAGACTGGTCTGGTTCGTAACTGGATCAAGGCGCACCACATGATTGACGTTGGAACTCGTAACCCACACCGCATCGCTCGTAACGACGAGCCAGTCCGGCTTACCCTCCACCGCAAAAATCGCTTCCGGATGTACGTCCGCCATTGTTCGTTGTATGCCTGGAGTTGTCACACCGTGTGGATGAGGATGCGAGCTTTTCGTCGGTTCATTACCTGGATTGCCGACGATAAATGTCGCGATAAGGAACACGGAAAAGCGAGAAAAGAACACGCTGTTCAAGTGCATTCGTTTGCGAGCCCCACCTGTGCAGATGCCGCGGAATCATAGGTCACATCGTGTCCGATAAATGATTCATTATGGTGATACACCGCAGAAACGAAACCGCATCTACTTCTTCTATCCAATACAGAAATGAAAATCGATTGCGCTTGCCGTCCCTGGTCGGTTAAATGTGCGTCATTGTTTCCTGCGGGTTGGCTCTCGGCCACGAATCTATGCGAGTAAGTTCCTGATGAAATCATTTTCGCTCATCACCAGCCTGCTTTTGCTTGCATATGGGGCGTTGAACGAGTCCGAGCCCGTACTCTTCGGCGCCGGGAATCCTTCCACAGCCGCTGAGGATGCGCAGTTTTTCCAAGACAAGGTGCGGCCGATTCTCGCCGAGAAGTGCTACCCCTGCCATACAGACACCGCCACAAGTCAGTTGCGCCTCGACTCCCGCGAGGCGCTCTTAAAAGGCGGCAGTCGAGGGCCAGCCATTGTGCCCGGGGAGCCGGACAAGAGTCTCCTGATTGAAGCGGTACGGCAGACCGGAGCGCTAAAAATGCCGATGGGCGGTCACCTCACCCAGCAGCAGGTTGCCGACCTGGTTGCATGGGTGAGAATGGGCGCGCCGTGGGGTCCGGCGGAACATGCGGAGTCGATGGTTTCCGCCCCAACTGCTGCGAATACCACGTCCTCGACCGGACAGGAACTATTTGAGACCAAGATTCGCCCGTTGCTTGTCAGTCGATGCTACCCCTGCCATGAGGATGCAGCGACGTCGGGCTTGCGTGTTGATTCGCGCGAGTCGCTTCTGAAGGGCGGCACCAGAGGGCCTGCGATTGTGCCCAACGACGCTGACAAAAGTCTTCTTATTCAAGCTGTCCAACAGACCGGCGAACTAAAGATGCCGAAGAGTGGAAAGCTGGCCCCCGAGGAAGTTCAGAGTCTGATCGAGTGGGTGAACATGGGCGCTCTATGGAGTGCGCGGGAGCATGCGGAACCGGTCGCGCCAGCGGTAAGCGCCGCCAGCGCCAATTCCTCGATCGGAGAAGACTTTTTTGAGACCAAGGTCCGCCCAATCTTCGTCAATCGCTGTTCTCCTTGTCACGGCGATTCGGCAACCTCGGGTTTGCGGGTCGATTCGCGTGAATCGCTTCTGAAGGGCGGCAGCAGGGGGCCGGCGATCGTGCCCAGCGACGCAGAGAAGAGCCTGCTGATCCAGGCTGTCCGGCAAAGCGGCGAGCTAAAAATGCCGAAGGGTGGAAAGCTAGCGCCAGAAGAAGTTCAGAGCCTGGTTGAATGGGTCAAAATGGGTGCCCCATGGCCGCGGTCAAAGCCGCTGCTTGCCATGTCTCAATTCAAGATCTCGCCGGAACAGCGCTCTTTCTGGTCGTTCCTGCCGCTTCAACCGCCACCCCCGCCGTCAGTGAAAAATGCACATTGGGCGAAGACGGCGATCGACAAATTTGTGCTTGCCAAGCTCGAATCTCAGGGAATCCAGCCCGCTCCAGCAGCGGACCGGCGCACTCTGATCCGTCGTGCTTCGTTTGACCTCATTGGGCTGCCCCCAACTCCGTCAGAAGTCGACGCTTTTGAGAAGGATAAGTCTCCCAATGCCTTCGAGAAGGTGGTGGATCGGCTGCTAACGTCTCCTCGCTATGGGGAGCGCTGGGGCCGGCACTGGCTTGATGTTGCCCGCTATGCGGAAGACGATGTGCGCGGTCTTGATCCAAAGGACCGCGGATACATGCCGTTCCGCGGCGCACATGTATATCGTGACTGGGTGATTAAGGCGTTTAACGACGATCTCCCGTACGACCAATTTGTGCGCATGCAACTCGCCGGGGATCTCCTGAGTGGTCAGAACCCGCGGCAGGTTCTGCCAGCAACGACCTTTCTCGGCGGCGGCCCGTGGCTATGGGATCAGGCAGAGCCTGTGCAGGGTCGGGCGGATGAGCGCAATGAACGTATCGATGCCGTTACGCGCGGCTTCCTTGGGCTTACGGTCGCGTGCGCTCGCTGTCACAACCATAAGTACGATCCCATCTCCCAAAAGGACTACTATGCCCTGGCCGGAGTTTTCGCTAGTTCGACATACAAGGAATACCCACTTGCTTCAGAAGCTCAGGTAGCGGCTTGGCGTCTAAAGGAACAACAGCAACTCGACCTCGAGGAACAGCTCGAGGATTTCACGAAACTGGAGAGCCGGCAGCTTTCGGGCATTCTGGCCGCACAGACGTCGCAATACATGCTTGCTGCTTGGCGAGTTTCTGGAAAGTCGAAGGCAACCGTAGCCGAGACGGCTGGACAAACGCACCTTGATCCCGAATTGCTTGATCGTTGGGTGAAATTCCTCGCGCAGCCGCCGAAGTTCTATCCGTTTCTAAAGGACTGGCAGGCCATGGTCGTGGCTGGAGGTTCGGAAGACCAGGCTAAGACTCTGGCTGACGCATTCCAGAAGCTTGTCCTCCAAGTGGAGACCGCACAAAAAGAGATTCAACAACAGAACGACATTATCAAAGCCAAGGGTGATGTGAAGAAGCGCTCCCGACGTGATGCGCTCCCCAACGAATTCGAGACCGACGACCAGTTTTGCCCCGGGTGTAACCTCGAATTGAAGACACTTCCCACCGAACAAGCGAGTCTTTGGGTGGACCTTCTCGACCGCTCGCTCAATTCACAGGAGGGCGAGAAGTCAGAGCCGGGACTCTTTGTTTTCCGCGATTGGGCTCTCAAACGCAGGCTGAATTCGGAGTGGCGAGAATATATAGCCAATCTGGAACATCAGATCGAAACTCTCAAGGAATCGCTGGAACCACAATATCCCTTTGTACACGGCATCAGCGACGAGCCCAAACCAGTCAATATATCCGTTAATCTACGAGGCAATCCGCATACCCTTGGCGATGAGGTGCCACGCCGGTTTCTGGCAGTCTTGAGTCCGTCGGACCCGCAACCATTTACAGAAGGCAGCGGACGCTTGCACTTGGCCACTGACATAGTCAACAGTCCAATTTCCGCAAGGGTTTTCGTCAACCGCGTTTGGAAATGGCATTTCGGGAGCGGCATTGTCAGCACTCCAGACAATTTCGGCGTCGCTGGCGAAAGACCATCTAATCCTGAACTGCTGGAATACCTGGCTGCCAGTTTCAAGCAGAACGGGATGTCTCTGAAAAAGTTACAGCGCCAGATTATGTTGTCGGCCGTCTACCAAACGTCTGTCCAAGAGTCTCCTGAGGCCCGCGAGAAGGATGGCAGTAACCGCTACTATTCCCATTTCAATCGTCAGCGGCTGGATGCCGAGTCCATCCGCGATTCCATTTTGTTTGTAGCCGGTGATCTCGATCTCAAGGAGATGGGTGGACCTTCGAAGGAGTTTGGCCCGGACAATACCCGTCGAACGGTCTACTGCAAAGTAAGTCGATTCCGCTTGAACAACTATTTGCAGGTCTTTGATTTTCCAAATCCCAGCTTTACCGCGGAACACCGTTTCTCCACGAATGTTCCCCTGCAACGCTTGTACTTCATGAACAACGACTTCGTGTACGCCCAGGCCGGCAGATTGGCGCAGCGAGTCTATTCGCAGCCCACCGAAACCGCCAGAATTATGGAAGCGTATCGTTTGCTTTATGGAAGAACGCCGACTACGAAAGAGATCGAGTTGGGACTGCAATTCCTGAAGACAACTCCGGAAAAGCCTGGCAACACAGTGAATGGAGAACCTGTAACGGCCTGGCGCGAATATGCGCGCGTGCTTTTGAGTGCCAATGAGTTTGAGTTCGTAAACTAAAGCAGGTATTGCAAAGAGCGTTTTAGGATGTGCTGGAGGACCCCATGATTCATGCTCCGCGTCCAAGGCCAATTACCCGGCGTCAAGCGCTGTGTACGATGGGCGGCGGGTTCGGCATGCTGAGTTTTGCCAGTCTCATCGGAGAGTCTCTGGCGCAAGCATCTGAGAATCTCTCGGCCAGCCCCTGGATGATTCAGGACCCAAAGTTCAAGCCAAAAGCTAAGCACGTCATTTTTCTCTTTATGAATGGCGGCCTTTCGCAGGTCGATAGCTTCGATCCGAAACCCGTGCTGGAAAAATATCATGGCCAGCCTCTGCCGGGTGAGACGCCTCAGCACGAAAGGAAGACCGGAGGACTGATGAAGTCCCCGTTTACGTTTAAGAAGTACGGTAAAAGCGGCATTGAGGTGAGTGAACTTTTTCCCCACGTTGGGGAGTGTATCGACGACATCTGTGTAATCCGCTCGGTCCATACCGATATCCCAAATCATGAACCAGCCCTGATCATGATGAACACTGGGGCAAACGTCGCGGGTCGTCCATCCATGGGTTCCTGGCTCACATACGGATTAGGGACGGAGAACAAGAATTTGCCCAGTTTTGTCGTTCTCTGCCCGGACGTACCTACGACAGTAGGCCCTCCGCTCTGGAATTCGGGCTTTCTGCCGCCTATGTATCAGGGGACCTATGTCACGGACGACGCTCGGTCGAAAGAGTTCGATCCTCAGAAGCTAATTCCGAATATTCACAACGAATCTTTCGATCTGACGCGCCAGAGGAAAGAGCTCGATCTCATCGGAGAGCTTGATCGGTTGAATATGGGATCAAGCGCTCCGTTTGATCCCCAGCTGGAGGCAACGATCGCAGCACTGGAAACGGCCTATCGTATGCAGACCGAAGCTCCGGATGTATTCGATGTGAGGAAAGAAAGCGAAGTGGTGCAAAAACTCTATGGCGAGGGAAGTACCGCTCGCGGTTGCTTGACCGCTGCACGCCTGATCGAGCGTGGCGTCCGCATGGTGCAGCTGTACTACGCCAAGGGCGACCCTTGGGATCACCATTTCGACATCCAGCTGCATCGCAAGACAGCACATGATTCGGATCAACCCTTCGCCGCGCTCATCAAAGATCTGAAAACCAGAGGGCTATTCGATGAGACCTTAGTGGTGTGCGGGTCAGAATTCGGCCGAACTCCGGTAGTCGAAATGGGAAGCGGCTTCATGGGTGGCCAGACGCACAACGGTCGCGACCACAACCCGCATGGATTCACGATGTGGTTAGCGGGAGGCGGAGTGAAGGGAGGCGTCACTTATGGCGCCACTGACGCCTTCGGCTGGAAGGTCGTCGACAAGCCGGTACATGTCCATGACCTTCACGCCACGATCCTCTATCTGCTTGGGATCGATCATACGAAACTGACTTACAGATATAGCGGTCGCGACTTCCGATTGACAGACGTTGCGGGCAGCGTAATCCACGACATCATAGCTTGAGCGTCGCACCAGTTGGCTGCTGCGAGCCTGACTGAACTCCACAGCAATCGGGCGGTCGGCTAATGGCTTGCCACACGAAAGCCTGCTGGTTATTGTTGTGTCTGGTTCCACATATGATCGAGCTGTTGCTTCTGGGTCTTTTCGAAGAGCGCTTTAGTCGAACTCGACATATCGAAACCCGCGCCAACGGGCCAGATGCTGAAATCCCGCAACGCGAGCCGCGCCGGCTTGCCATGCAGCGACAACAATCCTTCTTCTAATTCAAGCAATGCGCCTCTGGATAGCGCCAATTCGTGTTCATCCGGCTGGTACATTGTGCCGACTGGGTAGTCGAGATAAGGAGTTCGCGTTTCCTCAATATGGCAGCCGAGTATGTGCGCGACTACCTTGCCTTCGGTGAAGTGAATCAACCGCTCGGTGCTCCTTTGAAATTCGCCGAAGTCGCGAACGTATAATCTGCCGGGATACAGACTGTCGCCGGTGAACAGAATTGCGGTGTTGCGGTCATAGAGCGCGATCCCCACTGTGTCGTGGCCCGGAATCGGGACGGCATCAATAATGCGATTACCAAGATCCACACGCCCAATTTCGTCGGGCCAGTTACTGATTCCGTAGAAGCGCTTGGTAGCTTCCAATTCCGCCGGAACAAGGGTTACGGGCATCGCGGGGTCGTGCATTGCCTGAACCTCCGCGTCTCCTGCGACGTGATCCGAGTGCGAATGGGAGTGGACAGCCACTAGAGAGATCGTTTCCCGCTTGGTTCGACGTAGCCAGTTTTTCACTACCCGCTGTAGTGTTGGAACGAGGTTCCCGCTTCTCGAACCCGTATCGAAGAGCAAGGCCCGCTGTTCGCCCAAGAGAAGATAAACAAACGGCTTTTCATAGTCGGTGCATCCTGACTGCCGGAGAATATAAAGATCTCTGTTGTACTCGTGAACTTCCCATTCCGGACCCTCCATGCATTTGGGACCGCCCGTCATCCATTGCTTCGGCAAACTACCCGCCTGTATGTTGCCTCCGTCGGGCTGTGGCAGTTGCGCACGAACAACTTGCACGGAAAGAGCGCACAGTAATGTCGCTAAAAGAAAAATCTGCCTCGTTTTCATCATTAAGTCCCGTTTGGCCAAGGCTCGATGGCGCTTTCCCGTGCTCGCTGAGGCGGATAGAAGACACAAAGATCATGCCGAGAGACCATTCGACCACTCCGCCTAGATTCCCCGAGTCTAAAATTAATGGAAACGGGGCCAATATACTTACGGACCGTGAGACCGTCAATGCGAAAGAGGTGATTTGCTAAAGAGATCAGATTGCTGCGATAGTTCGCGAATCTTTGTTGTGTGAGTGACCCACTTGTGGGAGACTACGCACCGTGATTTCCGTTTACTCAGCCCGTAACACAAGAGCTCACATCTCGATTGTCGTATATCTGCGCCTGACCAGAATGGACGTCTGCTGCGGCCCTCCACTCTCCGCTTTCTAATTCTCTGAACGAGCTAAGTTTCAGACTCTATCCGAAGAGGTGTACATGAAGGAAACTTCCCCACTCTGGGAGGAGACCATTCCGGGCGGCGCTACATGGTCGCATGTGCTGAAGCGCGAAACGTCTCTGCGCATTGTCAACCTGGAAGGTGGAGCGAACGTTGCTGCCATTTTTTACAACTTCGAGTGCCCGGTGGAACGGTACAACATGCCCGACACGCTGAAGGCGCAGCATATCGCTCGGCTCACCAAAGGATTTGTGTTGTACTCGGACATGGGTCGGATCCTCTGCTCAATAATCGAAGATACGGTTGGCTGGCATGATCCGATCGGCGGAACATCGAGCGCCAAACTGGTGAGCGCAAAATACGGGCCCTCCGCCCATCAGGAGCACGGCAACGACTACCACAAGAATGGGCGCGATGGTTTTTTGATTGAGCTAGGCAAGTGGGGACTGGGACCCCGTGACTTGATGGCCAACGTAAATTTCTTCAGCCGGGTCGATGTCGCAGGGGAAGGCGGCATGAATTTCGTGCCGCGCAACTCCAAGTCTGGCGATTACGTCGAGCTTCGCGCGGAGATGAATGTGCTCACAATTCTCAATACTTGCCAGCACCCGCTTGATCCCAATCCAAAATACGAACCGAAGCCGGTGCAGGTGTCGATCCGGCGAGTTCCGGCGCCGGGTCCAGACGATGCGTGCCGTATTTCGCGTCCTGAAAACGTACGCGGCTTTACGCTGACGGAGAGGTATTTCCTGTGAGAATTCGGAAACCATGAGCGGAATTAATTTAGTCGAGAGCAAGCTCGATCCCGAAAGAGCAATCTACAGCCAGATCATTCCCGCGGGCGAACCATGGATACACGCCATCGAAAAGGGCCAATATTTTCGCATTGTCGATCTCCACGGCAACCAGGCGGTAGACACTCTGTTTTACAACGCGCACGACTACTCCGACCGGTACAGCGTCCAAGACACGATTCAGCAACAGCGCAACATCTATCTCACCACCGGCACGAAATTGATTTCGACCAACGGCGCGGTGCTGCTCACCATTGTGGCCGACACTTGCGGTCGTCACGACACCTTAGGAGGGGCCTGCGCTACGGAGAGCAACATGGTGCGTTACGCCATCGAAAAGCGCTACATGCACGCGTGCCGCAACAGTTTCCTCAAAGCGGTGATCGAGTGGGACCACGGCATGACTAAGCGCGACATTACCAGCAACATTAATTTCTTCATGAATGTGCCGGTGACGCCGGATGGCAAGCTCACCTTTGAAGACGGCATTTCCGATCCCGGCAAGTACGTTGAGCTGCGTGCGGAAACGGATGTGCTAGTCCTGATCAGCAACTGCCCGCAATTGAACAATCCGTGCAACGCTTACAATCCAACTCCTGTCCAGGTGCTGATCTGGGATGGGCCCGAGACGTGAAGTTTCGCAAGGTCCTGATCGCCAACCGCGGCGCGGTTGCTTGCCGCATCATTCGCAGCTTACGGAAAATGGACATTGCCTCGGTGGCTGTTTTTTCGGAGGCCGACCGGCATTCGCCGCACGTCGACCAGGCCGATGAGGCGGTCTTCATCGGGCCGCCAACGCCCGTCCAAAGCTATCTCTCCATACCGGCATTGCTGGAGGCTGCGCGAAAGACCCAAGCGGAAGCCATTCACCCGGGATACGGGTTCCTCAGCGAAAACGCCGGCTTCGCGGAAGCTTGCAATTCACAAGGGACCGTGTTCATCGGACCAACTCCGGAGCAGCTGCGCGCCTTCGGTTTGAAACACGTGGCACGCCGGATCGCGGCTGAAAACAATGTGCCCTTGCTGCCCGGCACAGCACTGCTCGATAACGCGGACGCGGCAATCGAAGCCGCCGAACGCATTGGCTATCCCGTGATGTTGAAGAGCACTGCCGGTGGCGGGGGCATTGGAATCCGCTTGTGTACATCTCCTGAGGAAGTGCGCGAGTCCTTCGACGCGGTCGGGCGACTGAGCCAATCGAACTTTGGCAGCAGCGGCTTATATCTAGAGCGATTCGTCGCTCAGGCTCGGCACATTGAGGTGCAGATTTTTGGCGATGGCAGCGGCTCAGTCATCGCCCTTGGAGAACGTGACTGCTCCGTGCAACGCCGGAACCAAAAAGTGATCGAAGAGACGCCCGCGCCGGGCCTCGGCGACGTGGTACGGCAAAAACTTATGGATGCCGCGGTGCAACTCGGCAAAGCAGTCCGCTATCTATCGGCTGGAACCGTGGAATTTATTTACGACAACGCTAGCGCCGATTTCTATTTTCTCGAGGTCAATACCCGCCTGCAGGTAGAGCACGGCGTCACCGAAGAGGTGGCCAACGTGGACTTGGTGGAATGGATGGTTCGACAGGCGGCGGGGGAGAATCTCCATCTCGACGCGCGCGACATTAGGTCCTCGGGGCATTCCATCCAAGCACGCGTCTATGCGGAGGACCCCGCGAAGAACTTCCAACCTAGCGTCGGCAAGCTTTCGCACGTTGTCTGGCCTCCTGGAGTCCGAGTGGAGACCTGGGTTGAACCGGGAACCGACGTGACGCCATTTTACGATCCTATGCTGGCGAAAGTGATCGTGCGTGCGTCCACACGCCAAGCTGCCCTCGACGCTCTTCGCACTGCATTGGGTCACTGCCAGCTATCTGGACTGGAAACTAACCTATCCTACTTGCGCCAAGTGTGTGACCACCCTGCGTTGGCCGCTGGCGGCGTTATTACTTCCTTTCTGCAGGATTTTTCGTACCAACCCCTAAGCATTGATGTAGTGGAGCCCGGTACGCAGACCACAGTCCAGGACTATCCCGGCCGCTTAGATTTCTGGCACGTTGGCGTGCCGCCTTCGGGTCCTATGGATTCGCTGGCATTTCGTCTCGCCAATCGTTTAGTGGACAATCCGCCGAGCGCTGCGGGACTCGAAATCACGCTGACTGGACCGACCTTGCGTTTCTCCTGTGATGCCAGGATTGCGCTGAGCGGCGCTGATTTTGGGGCTCGGTTCAATGGCCAGCCGCTGGCACGGTGGCGCTCAGTGTTCGTGCCTGCCGGCTCACTGCTGGAGCTGGGAGCGGCTTACGATGCGGGCGCACGCTCCTATCTCGCGGTTGCAGGCGGCATCGAGGCCCCACAGTACCTCGGCAGCCGCTCGACCTTCATATTGGGAAAATTCGGCGGCCAGTCGGGTCGCGTGCTAGCCGCAGGAGACGTGCTGCACATTGGCGAGTCTCAGGGCAACTTATCAGAGACTCGCAGCCTTCCGGACGAACTGATTCCGCAGTATAGGCACGAGTGGGAGATTGGCGTCCTTTATGGACCGCACGGCGCGCCGGATTTCTTCACGCACGAAGACATCGACATGTTCTTCTCGACTGCGTGGAAGGTACATTACAACTCGGATCGGACGGGCGTGCGGCTAATCGGCCCGAAACCCCGATGGGCGCGTAGGGATGGCGGCGAAGCTGGCCTGCATCCCTCCAACATTCACGACAACGCGTACGCTCTCGGCACGGTCGACTTTACCGGCGATATGCCAGTGATCCTTGGACCCGATGGTCCCAGCTTGGGCGGCTTTGTTTGCCCGGCGACGATCATCGAGGCCGAGCTCTGGAAGATCGGGCAATTGAAGGCCGGCGACCTCGTGCGCTTTCGCGCGCTGTCTCTCGATCAGGCCCTGGAACTGAGGCGCGCCCTCGAGGCTGGAGTGGAAACGCTTTCCGGAGGACTTCCTTCTCTGCCGGCCATCGACTCTCGCGTCGATCCTGTGTTGCGTCGCTCCGAACCGAATGGCGCGCCAGCCGTGGTTTGCCGAGCCGACGGCGACAATTATTTGCTGGTGGAATACGGACCGAACCTACTCGATCTTAACCTGCGCTTCCGCGTCCATGCTCTGGAACAGCGATTACGGAGCATGAATCTGCCGGGGATGATCGACATCACCCCGGGAGTTCGCTCGCTGCATATCCATTACGATGCCCGCCTGCGTCGTGAGGCATTGCTGGAAGCGTTGGACGATTGTGAGCGCTGCATTCCCGACCTAGAGGACATCGTCGTAAAGTCGCGGGTCGTACATCTGCCGCTTTCCTGGGACGACCCGGCTACGCAACTCGCCATTCGCAAATATGTGCAAGGCGTACGCCCAGACGCTCCATGGTGTCCTAGCAATATCGAGTTTATCCGCCGCATTAACGGCCTCGACTCCATAGATGAAGTCCACCGCATTGTGTTCGGTGCCAGCTATCTTGTGCTAGGGCTGGGTGACGTCTACCTTGGCGCGCCGGTGGCCACGCCCGTGGATCCCCGTCATCGCTTGGTGACCACGAAATACAATCCGGCCCGCACCTGGACGCCGGAGAATGCCGTGGGAATCGGCGGCGCATATCTCTGCGTTTACGGAATGGAAGGGCCCGGCGGTTATCAATTTGTGGGCCGCACGGCGCAAATGTGGAACACTTTTCGGTCGACCGCCGAATTCTCGCCGGGAACGCCCTGGCTTCTGCGCTTTTTCGATCAGATACGCTTTTTCCCGGTAAGCGCGGGCGAGCTGCTGGAGATTCGCGACGCCTTCCCGCGCGGTCGCTACTCGCTTCGCATCGAACCGACCGAATTCCGTCTCCGCGACTATCATACGTTTCTGAAGTCCATCGAGGCAGACGCCGCCGTATTCAAGGCCCGCCAGGTTCATGCGTTTGAGGCAGAGCGCGAGCGATGGGCGGCCGCAGGTCAAGCTGAATATCTCGAACCCGCGGATGCGCCCGCAGCATCGAACGGTGATTCCGATACCCCTGACCACTGTAAGCCCGTACGCTCTCCAATCGGCGCTAGCGTCTGGACAATAGCCGTGGAAACCGGGCAAAAAGTACAGGCCGGACAGAAGTTGCTTGTGCTCGAGGCGATGAAAACGGAAATTGCGGTTGTGGCGCCGAGCGCCGGCATCGTCGAAAAACTCAACTGTGTCCCGGGAGCGGTAGTATCCGCGGGACAAGTATTGCTGGCGCTTCGCACGGAGCCGTCCGGATGAAGATTTCGGAGAATGTCGCAGCCCTGTATGACCGTCTGGAGAGCGCGGCTCTGAACCCGGTGTGGATTTCGCTGGTTCCCCGGGAGAGCGCGGTAGCTCGGGCGCGCAATCTCGAAAATCGCCCGGGCTTGCCTCTTGCCGGCATGACCTTCGCGGTAAAGGACAATATCGATGTCGCCGGGCTGCCGACAACCGCTGGCTGCCCGGCCTACGCCTACACGCCTGCCTTGAGCGCAACGGTGGTTCGGCGCCTCGAAGATGCCGGCGCCATTTTGGTCGGAAAAACCAACATGGACCAGTTTGCCACCGGGTTGGTCGGGACGCGATCGCCATTTGGCGCCTGCTCCAGCGTGTTCGATGAGCGGTACATTTCGGGCGGCTCAAGTTCGGGTTCAGCAGTAGCCGTGGCGAAGGGGCTCGTAACGTTTTCTCTCGGCACCGATACCGCCGGGTCGGGGCGCGTCCCAGCGGCTTTCAACAACTTGATTGGCCTCAAGCCTACTCGAGGCCTGCTTAGCACCGCCGGCGTGGTTCCGGCCTGCCGGACGCTCGATTGTGTGTCCATCTTTGCCTGCACCTGCCATGACGCGCATCAAGTCTGGCGTGCCTCCAGCGGCTTTGATTCCAGCGATCCATTTTCGCGTGCGCCTCGTCCCGGTGAAAATGCCGCGCCATGGCTAGATACTCCTTTCCGGTTTGGCGTGCCTCCGCCCGACCAACTGGAGTTTTTCGGCGACGCAGAGGCACCGGCTCTGTACGCGGAGGCGATGCGGAAAGTCGAGCGGCTCGGGGGCCAGCGCATTGAAATCGATTTTTCAATCTTTCGCGCAGCCGCGGACTTGCTCTACCAAGGACCTTGGGTTGCGGAACGTCTGGCTGCCATTCAGTCCTTCCTCAAAAATCACTCAGACGAAATGAATCCGGTTGTCCGCGGCATTATTGCAGGTGGGGATCGCTACACCGCGGTTCAGGCTTTCGAGGCTGAGTACCGCCTGCGGGATTTGTGCCGGGCAGCCGCTAAACAATGGCTCAACATCGACTTTCTCGTTTTGCCCACCACCGGAACCATCTATACCCACGACCAGGTGGCTTCCGACCCCGTGAAGATAAATACGAATCTCGGCTATTACACAAATTTTGTAAACTTGATGGACTTGGCCGCCGTTGCCGCTCCTGCTGGCTTTCGCTCGAACGGTCTGCCGTTCGGGATTTCCTTCATCGGCCCGGCCTTTTCGGATGAAGGTTTGCTCGCGCTTACGCATCGCTACCTTGGTGCGCAGAATCCCCTGCTTGAAAGAACACCTGGAAGCCTGGAAGTCGCGGTGGTGGGGGCCCATCTCACAGGCCAACCCCTGAACTCCGAGTTGACCTCCCTGGGCGCCCGGCTGAAAAAGACCTGCCGCACGGCAGCAGGTTACCGGCTCTATGCGTTGCAGGGAACCAACCCACCCAAACCCGGCTTGGTGCGCGACGAGCAGTTTGCAGGTCCGGGCATCGAAGTGGAAGTTTGGATTGTGCCGGAAGGGCATCTCGGCGGGTTCATGGCAACCGTTGCTCCCCCGCTGGGCATTGGTAACGTCACCCTGGACTCTGGTGAATCCGTAAAGGGCTTTATCTGCGAGCCTTACGCGATCTCCAACGCCGTCGAAATAACCCGTTTCGGTGGATGGCGCTCCTACCTGGGAGCATCCAAACTCTGAATCTCTCCTATAGAAAAAATGACGGATGAGGCGCACGCCATCGCGCTAAGATTCCGCACGATGCAAGTCCGACAAGTCCCCTTTGGCTTTCGTCCCGCGGGAATAAGCGGCCGCTTTGCGGTCACTACATGAAAACGACGCTGTGCGCTCTTGCCCTCCTTCTTCTACTGGCGACTTCCACCTTTGCTCAGAAACCGACATTTACCGTCGGTTGGTCGATTTACGCAGGCTGGACACCCTATCACTACCTCGCAAAGTCTGGAATTCTTAAGAAATGGGCGGACAAATACGGCATCACCATCAAGGTCCAGCGCTTCGACTATGCCCCTTCGCTGGACGCCTTTGTCTCGCGCAACATCGACGCCTGCACCATGACCAACATGGAAGCCTTGGACATGCCCGCGGCGTCGGGCGTACCCACGACCGTTGTCATCATTGGTGATTATTCCAATGGCAATGACGCTCTGCTTGTGCGCAACGGCCTCCAAATGAAGGACCTGCCGGGCAAGAAAATGCTTCTAGTGGAGAAAACCGTCTCAGAATACCTCTTCGACCGCGCCTTAACCATGAATGGTCTGCGCAGCCAGATTAAGCAGGTGCGCAAAATCAACACTTCCGATTCCGATATTCAGTCCGCGTTCCTCAGCGACAACAGCGCTTCCGCCGTAGTCACGTGGAAGCCAATGCTCTCTCAGCTCTCGAAAGAAAAGGGCGTCTCTTCCCTTTTCAACTCATCGCAAATTCCCGGCGAGATTCTCGACCTTACCGTCGTGCCTACGGACGTCCTCGACCGGCCCGACGGCTCTGGACAGAAATTTGCCAAGGCCCTGGCCGGCGCTTGGTACGAAATGATGGGACTGATGTCGGCGCAAGATCCCTCAGCCGACAAGGTGCTGGCCGCCATCGCCGAAGGCTCCGCCGATTCTCTGACTTCTTATAAGGAGCAGCTCAGTACCACCAAAATGTTCTACCAGCCGCAATCCGCCGCGCAATTCGGCAAGTCGCCAGAGCTCAAGCAGAAGATGGCTCTGGTCCGGCAATTCTGTTTTGAACACGGCCTCTTGGGCGAGAAGACCGGCTCCGTCGACGATGTCGCAGTTCGCTATCCGGATGGTTCCATACAGGGCAAGGCAGACCGTGTTCGTTTGCGTTTCGAGACCGCTTTTATGGAGATGGCGTCCCAAGCCAAGCTGTAAGCCAAGTGGCAAGAGAACCGATGGGACATAAATTACAGCTCGTCCACGCCAAACCCAGCCGGACCTGGGCCGTTGTTCTTTCCTGGTCCCTGTTCGCGCTAGGGATCGGGCTTTACCTTCAGACCGCCCACAGACGCCATCAGGACAACACCGACGACCGCATCGTGCCAACCATCCGACAGATGGCACGCAGCACCTACGATGCTGCGTTCAAGCCCGCGGAAGATGAGGAGCAAGCCATCGCGGAAAATGCGAGTCTTCTGCAACGCTTTTTCTCAAGCATGCTCTGGAAGGACACCAAGGCCACCTCGCGCCGCTTTTTCTATAGCTTGCTGCTGCTGATTCCGGCCGTCATCGTGGGCCTCCACATGGGCCTGTTTCCCTACGTAGGAGTCTTCTTTTCGCGTTTCGTGCTCTTCTTTGACAAAATTGTCGCGCTTTCGCTCTTGCCCATCCTGTTTATTGCCTTCGGCATCGACGAACTGTCCAAAATCATGCTGATTGTCATCGGCGTGACTCCGACCATCATTCTGGACACCTGCAACCTTGCGCGAAGCGTCCCCCGCGAGCAGATCGTGAAAGCCTTCACGCTAGGCGCTGGCGATTTCGACGTCGCCTACCGTGTCGTCCTCCGGCAAATCGCGCCGCGCGTGCTGAACAGCATCCGTCTCAACCTGAAAGCGGTCATGCTGTTTCTGTTTGCGGGAGAGATGATCGCCTCCACCGACGGGCTAGCGTACCGTATCGCCTTGCTGCGCCGGCACATGGGAATGGATGTAATTATCCCTTATGTGCTGTGGGTGGCGTTGCTGCTCTTCCTGGTGGACCTGGCGATGCGCATAGTCAATCGCAAGCTCCACCCGTGGTTCCACGAGGCATAAGAGGCATGGCTTTGATTCACATCGAGAATGTTTCCGTCGCCTACGGTTCGCCGTCTCGCCCGGTATTAAGCAATATCGATCTGCGCATCGAAGAAGGTGAATTTGTCTGTCTGTTGGGTCAAACCGGTTGCGGAAAATCAACGCTTTTGCGGCTTATCCTCGGCTCGGAACAACCGACCGCCGGCCGCGTCTTAATCGATGGCGTCGAACGCCGCCAGCCCGATCGCACGTGCGGCTTCGTGCCTCAGAAATATTCGTTGTTTCCCGATAAGACGGTTCTCGGCAACATCACCTTCGGACCGGAAGTCAACGAATTCAATCTGCTCACTCGTGTAACGCCGCGTTACTTCCGCCGCCGTCGCCAATTCCGGCAGGAAGCCATGCACTATATTGGCCGGCTCGGTTTGCACGATGCGGATGCTAATAAATATCCGGACCAACTTTCCGGTGGCATGCAGCAGCGCGTCGCCATTGCCCAAGCCCTCATCAACAAACCCAGGATTCTGCTCTTAGACGAAGCGTTCAGCGCGCTCGATCCAGGCACGCGCAAGGACATGCAACGCCTCATTCGCCAACTCTGGCGTGACACCGGAATTACGGTTCTCTTTGTGACCCACAACACACAAGAGGCGTTGTATTTGAGTTCTCGCGTGATCGTTCTCGCCAAGGAAGCACCGGATCAGGGCTCCAGCATCGCGCTGGAGCTACCCGTCCCCGAGCTTTGTCCTGAAGTCCAGATCCCCACTCTAGCTATGCGGCTCGACTACGCTTCCGGGTGTACTCGAGAACCCGAGGATGCCTCCTTCGCAACTGCGTAGATGTTTGAGTCCGGCACGGTAAACCTCAGCTCAAGGGCGTGCCGTTGCTGCAGGAAGCACTCAGAATTCATAGCGCAGGGCGAACTGCATCACGCGGGGATCCATCACGCCCTGGAATTCGCCAAAGGTCGATGGCGCAGTCAAAGCCAGGCTTGGGTTTGTGAAGTTGACGTTATTAAACACGTTGAAGGCCTCCGCCCGAAACTGAATCCGCTGGCTTTCCCGAGGCAACTTGAATTCCTTTGTCACCGCCATATCCGTGTTAAAGAACGAAGCCAGTCGGACAGCAGCGCGCTTCCCAGTGTGCCCTGGAAGCTCGTCCGCGAAAGAATTCGAGGCACTCGTGTTCGCAAAGATGCTGGGATTCCCGTTCTGATCAATATGCACTCCGCTTTTGACGGGACCCGTTATGATCGCGAGCGAACTCAGCCAGTAGTTGGCGTTGTACTCCAGACCGCCTGCCACCGTCGTAGGCAGCCCTGTCCGGAACCGAGTCAAACCGGAAACCTGCCAGCCACCGACGATCGCATCTAACCACCCAGGAGTGTCGCGGAAAAAGGCCCTGCCCTTGCCGAACGGCAACTGGTAGAGCACATTGCCGGTGATGTTGTGCCGCATATCGAAATCGGAGGAACCGCGGAATTCCCGCGTTTTGAATATGTTTTGAATCGCCGCGCCTTGTTCTCCTGCTCCGGACTCCGCGGCCGACCCGTCATCGATCGAGTGCGACCAGGCGTAGTTAAAGTCGAAAGACAGGCCGTGAGAAAACCTACGTCGCAGCGACAAGGTTAGTCCGTGATATGCGGCCGTGCCGCTATTCATCCACGTTGGCATCGAACTACCTTGCCGCGGGAAGAATGTGTAGCATCCAGTGACTGTCAGGCATTGGCCTGGGTAGTAGGAGCTCGTGACGTTGCGATCCAACGCATGGAGGCAGTCGAGATAGCTCCCCCCATAATCCTGATACACGCATAAAAAGTAGTTAGCGGAGGCGCTTCCCGTGACGTCCACATTCGCTAGCGTGGGCCACATGTCCTCGACGAACGGCAGCGTGGGCACGAAGCTCGGATTGGCCTTCACTTGGTTCACCGTCAAGCCCGAATCAAACATTGCCCGCACCTTGGCCGCGTTCTGTTCCCAAGTAACCCCAGACTTCGGATCTTTGAAGTACTCGAGCGGAGTATAAACATCCCCTTCCATTAGGAGCCGATGAGAAAGGCGACCGGCATAGCCGATCTCGATCGTCATCCCGCCGGGAATTTCCCGTGCAAAGCTGACATTGAAAACGTATGCGTACGGCGGCTTCAGATTGGGCGAAACGCCCTCGAAGTCCCCAGCGATGGCGGCAATCTGAGGCGGGGTGTAGGGAAACGTCTCTTTCGCAGGAGTTGGTAACGTGGGCGCGGCCCCGGTATAACGCTGGCTAGTGCTGAAGCTGTACGAGTCGGGGAAATTCTCTTTATTGGCCACACCCAGAGAGCCGTTCTGATCGTATTGTGTGATCAGGTCGCTGCCAAACCGATCATAGACCATGCTGGCTCCAACTCGGAACGCTCCCGTCCTTCCGAACACCTTTCCCGGCCACCCGTCACGGCCGGTCGGGGCGTAGGCCAATCCGAAGCGCGGTCCGAAGTTTAGATTGGAAGGTTTCCACCAAGTTGGTTTGCCATTCGCCGGGCCATTGAGGGCCCAACTGAGCGTAGCGTTGGGCATTGCGTTCTGTGGCACGCCCTGGCTCTGCAAACGATCGCGCTCCGCGAAGTATTGAGGCAGAGGAACGGTGGATGTCGACTGCAATCCGTGTGCCTCGTACGGCGGCCGGTAATGCTCCCAGCGCAAACCAAAAGTCAGCGTCAGACTGCGGTTTATGCGATACGAATCCCCAACGTAGAGCGCATAATCGTGTTCGATGAAAGAGCGCACCTGCGGCGCACCCAGGCTGAGAGGGTTGCCACTCCGGTCGAACTGGTTGGTATGAAAATCATCGTTCACCAGCCCCAGGATGGCGCCCATTCCATTTGTGACCGAGGCCGTATCGGCGAGCCCCGGATTCGCCCCGAACCTCCCGGGATTCGACGCCATGAAATTTGTCAGCGCATTATCAATATCCGCCCCCAAGCCGATCAATTCGGTGGCGCCGTAACCGTATCGCGGGAAAGAGTTGGCATACGAACTCGTATTGTTGTGAATGACCCGGAAAGAGAAGCCCGCAGTGATCGTGTGTGGGCCCTTGGTCCATGTTACGTCATCGTTCGGATTCAGTGTGGGCAAGGTCTGAGCGAACGGGCGCGCATAGGGATTCTGCAGTGGGTCCAGACTGGTTTGGAATAGAAGCGGCCCCGTCACTCCAGACAAAGCCTGGCCAAATCGTGTGTAACTCACATTCAAAACATTGATCAGATTAGTCTTCAAGACCGCCGTGTACTGCGCCGCAAAACCTTTGCTGTTGTCGCGCAGCGTTGATGCAGGGCTTTGCCCAGGGAGTTGCGCCAGGATCTGGTCGTCGGTGTTGTCCGCCAGCGTTCCGCGCACGCTCAAAGTGTGCTTGGCGGCTCTATCCAGGTGCACGTCGATCTTGCCGACAATCGCATGATCGCTGCGATGACTCGGCGCATTGAACCGATAACCGCTAAAGTTTAGCCCTCCGTCCTCACCAAAAGACGGAGCATTGCCGTGAGGATATTGATTTAAGACGGGAAGGATGCTGGCGTTGACTCCCTGATTCAGGGGATCCACGGACTTGAGGTCGCTGGCCGAGAGAGTTTGAACAAGAATTGTGTCCTTGGCCGGATCGCAAATGCCGTTGAGTCCGCTGGGGTTGTTGCACATCGTATATTTAAAGATCCCTTGGCGCAAAGTATCCGAGGGCACCGCACGAACCTGCGCGACACCGCTGCCGTCCTGCCGCTGCTCGTAATTGAAGAAATAGAAGGCACGGTCGCGCACGATTTTGCCGCCAGCGGAACCGCCGAACTGATTCCGCACCAGGGGTTGCCGCTGCACTCCGGCTTGATTGTTGAACCACGTATTCGCGGCTGTGGCGGTGTTGCGGTTGTATTCATAAACGGACCCGTGAAGTTGATTCGTTCCGCTCTTGGTCACGAGCGAAACCTGTCCGCCCGACGATCTCCCCTGGTTGGGGCCTTCTCCAGCCACTGTCACGCGGAATTCCTGGACCGAATCCAGCGGAATTGGCAACACCGCATTAAAGCCGGAATTGATATTTGCACCGTTGGCGTTTGATCCCTGGTATCCCCCCGTGCCGGTTGCCGTCGTCTGCGCGACCAACCCCGAATTCTGGTTATTGTTTACATCCGCTCCGTCCAAAGTGACGTTGTTCTGGTCGCGGCGCGCCCCAAGCACTTCTCCATTGGAAGTAACGCCCGGCTGCACGCTCAACAGCTCCACGACGTTTCGCGTTTGCAGCGGGATTTGTCTCACCTGCATCTCGCTGAACGGATTGCCAATACTGGCGTCCGTCGTATTCACCTGCGACACGTCCGCTTCCACATTCACGACCTCACCCGTTGCGCTGACAGCCATGGTCATATCGAGCGCGCTCGGTGTGTTCACCAGCAGCTTCACATCAGACCGCGTCATCGTGGCGAAACCCGCCTTTTCGACGGTGAGCTTGTAGGTTGCGGGGGCGACCTGAAGGAAATTGTATTCCCCATTAGCATCCGTAACGCTTCGCCGTACGGAACCCGTTTCCGGGCTGCTAATCGTCACTATGGCCCCAGGGATAGCCGCCCCGGAAGGATCCGTGATGACTCCTCGTAATGACGTTGTCGATTGTGCGTGACAATTCAAAGCGAAGGCACAAAGCGGGA
>WNFL01266921.1_pt4 | contig 57631 bp, 48 predicted proteins | sample 5400361 | NCBI WGS metagenome assembly WNFL01 (sample SAMN13153351, study PRJNA577476) | soil metagenome | isolation source: 40 cm soil on Douglas fir-dominated hillslope | place: USA:California | collected 2013-09-17 | reverse complement strand
CTCCCCGGCATAAGTTAAAACGGTTTTTTGCCGGCGCGCCCCGACGGCGGCCGCGCCCGATTTCGGAGGGAAAAAATGGTACGGCGAGAAAAAGCCAACTACGCCATCCAGTCGGTGTCGCACGCCCTCGACGTGCTCGAGCAGTTCAACGCCAAGGTGGACGAGATCGGCGTGACCGAGCTGAGCAAGCGGCTGAAGCTGCACAAGAACAACGTCTTCCGCCTGCTGGCGACGCTCGAGGCGCGCGGCTACATCGAGCAGAACAAGGCCACGGAAAACTATCGCCTCGGGCTCCGGTGCCTCCAGCTCGGGCAGATTTACGTCAACCAGATGGGTTTTCTGCTCCAGGCCAGGACGACGCTCGAAGAGCTGGCCAGGTCCGCCGACGAGAGCTGCTACGTCGCGGTGAAAAAGGGCGCGGCGATCGTGCCGCTCGACTTCGTCGAGCCGGAGAACCCGGTCCGGGTGGTTTCGCTCATCGGCCGGACGCTGCCCCTCCACTGCACGGCGCCGGGGAAGATCCATCTCGCCTTCGAGGGCGAGGCCGCGGCGCAGAGCCTGCCGGAAAAGCTCGCGCGCTTCACGGATAAAACCATCGTCGACCGCGAGGCGCTGCTGCGCCACGTCCGGGAGGTCTCCGCCGCCGGCTACGCGATCGACAACGGGGAGTTCATGCCGGAGGTGACGTCGGTGGCCGTGCCGATCCACGACTATACCCGCAGCCTGGTCGGCAGCCTCGCGATCGCCGGGCCGGCCAACCGGCTGACGGCGCATCGCCTGGAGAAGGAGATCGTGCCGCTGATCACCGACGGCGGCGGCCGGCTTTCGAGCCGGCTCGGCTACCAAAGGTAGGCTGCTGAAAAAGCCTCATATGCCGACAGACTGCCGCAGGCAGGCGTATACGATGGTTGCGCTCAATCGCCTCGCTCGACGTACTGAAAAAAGTACGCCTGCGCTCGTCGATTTATCGCGCGCCTTGCCTCTGAGATCTTTTTGAGCAGCCTACATACGGAGGAGCTTATTACGCGGAGGTAACGCGACAAGGCCATGCTTACGACCATAGAAAAAATTCTCTTCCTGGCGCTGGCCTTCGGCGCGTTTTACTTCGCCGGCGCCGGCTTCCTTCAGGTCTACCGGGCGATCCGGCGCGGCAAGCCCGAGGACCGCTTCGACCACCCGGCGGAGCGCGTCCTGCGCGCGCTCTGGATCGTGCTCACGCAGCAGAGCGTGTTCAAAAAACGGCCGCTGGTCTCCTTCCTCCACGCGCTCGTGTTTTACGGCTTCGTCTATTACTTTCTCGTCAACGTCGTCGACGGGGCGGAAGGCTTCCTGCCGTTCTTTCGCGCGCGCGGCGGCGTGTGGAATCCGTTCAACCTCGCCGCCGATCTCCTCACCGCGAGCGTGCTCGCCGGCATCGTCGGCCTCGCGCTGCGCCGCTTTCTGGTGCGCCCGCGCGACTTCGCCTTCGCCCCCAACGTCCCGCTGCACGAGGACGCGCGCGGCGGCGTCCGGCGCGATTCCGCCGTCGTCTCGATTTTCATCTTCGTCCACGTCGGGAGCCGGCTCCTCTCCCAGGCCGCCGTGCTCGCCCGGGAGGGCGGCGACCCGTTCCAGCCGGTCGCGTCCGCCTGCGCCGCGCTCTTTTCCGCCGTGGGCCCGGGGGCGGCGGCGGTTTTCGAGCACGTCTTCTGGTGGGGCGCGCTCGGCTCGATCCTGGTTTTTCTGCCCTATTTCCCCCGCTCCAAGCACATCCATATATTGCTCTCGCCGATCAATCTCGCGCTCAAGAAGAAAAATCCCGGCGCGCTGGCGCCGATGGACTTCGAAAAGGAAGAGTCTTTCGGCGCGGCCAGGCTGGAAGACCTCCCCTGGCCGCGGCTCCTGGACGCCTATAGCTGCATCATGTGCAACCGCTGCCAGGACGTCTGCCCGGCCTACGCCACCGGCAAGGCGCTGAGCCCGGCGGCGATCCTCATCAACGAGCGCTTCGAGCTGAACCGCATCCGCCCGGAGTTCGCCGGCGGGAAGGAGAGCCCCCGGCCGCTGCTCGACTTCGCCCTCAACGACGAGGCGGCCTGGGCCTGCACCACCTGCAACGCCTGCATCGAGGTCTGCCCGGTGGGAAACGAGCAGATGCTCCACATCATGGACGTCCGGCGCGAGCGGGTGTTGTCGGCGGCGGAGTTCCCGGCCAATTTAAAGAAAGCCTTCGGCGGCATGGAGCAGGTCGGGAACCCGTGGGCGATGGCCCCCGAGAGCCGGCTCGACTGGGCCAAGGATCTGCCGTTCCCGGTGCCGACGATCGAGCAAAATCCCGACCCGGACGTGCTCTACTGGGTCGGCTGCGCCGCCGCCTTCGACCCGCGCGCGCAGAAGATCGCCCAGAGCATGGCGCGCATCCTGAACGCGGCAGGGGTCAACTGGGCCGTCCTCGGCAAGCAGGAGAAGTGCACCGGCGACGCGGCGCGCCGGACCGGCAACGAATATCTGTTCGCCCAGATGGCGGCGGAAAACACCGAGACCCTGAACGGCCTCGCGCCCAAGCAGATCGTCACGACCTGCCCGCACTGCCTCCACACGATCAAGAACGAGTACCCCGATTTCGGCGGCAGCTACGCCGTCAAGCACCACACCGACTTTATCGACGAGCTGATCAAGGCGGGGAAGCTCGGCCTCAAGGTGCTATCTCGGGCGGCACAATCAGATCTTCGACCAGCCGCGCCAGGTGATCGAGGCGGCCGGCGTCAAAGTCACCGAGCCCGGGCGCAACAAAAGCAACAGTTTCTGCTGCGGCGCCGGCGGCGGCCAGTTCTGGAAGACGGAGGAGCCCGGCCGCGAGCGGGTGACCGCCAACCGCTGGCGCGAGCTGAAAGCGACCGGCGCGCAGACGGTGGCGACCGGCTGCCCGTTTTGCATGCGCATGTTCACCGAAGAGGCGGCCCAGGAAGAGGCGGGCGCGCCGGCGATTCTCGACATCGCGGAGATCGTGGCGAATAACCTCGCAAAGTAGGCGCTCTATCAGAACTCCCAGAACTCCTCGCAAAACCGCCCGCGCCATGCATCCGACCCTGCGATTCCGGCTCGGGGTTTTTTATCTCCTGGCGCTGGCGGCGGTTCTGTCCGCCTGCCGGGCCGACCCGCGCGTGCTGGTCGCCGCCCGGGGCGGCAAGGAGCAGGCGTTCGCGGTGGAGATCGCCGACACGCCGGCCAAGCGCGAGATGGGGCTCCAGTACCGCAACGACCTCACCGACGACCAGGGCATGCTGTTTTTATTTCCCGCCGAGTCGGAGCTGACCTTCTGGATGAAGAACACGCCGGTCCCGCTCGACATGATCTTTATCGGCGCGGACATGAAGATCGCCGGCATCGTCCGCGAGGCGGCGCCGTTCACGCTGTCGCCCCGCTCGGTCGGCGCGCCCAGCAAGTACGTGCTCGAGATCAAGGGCGGCCTGGCCGAAAAGCGCGGGATCGAGGCGGGCGACACCGTCCGCTTCGACGGCGTGGCGCTCGACGCCGTCAAAGAGTAGTCGAGTTGATCGAGTTTGTTGCGTTTTGTTGAGTTCAACCCGACAAACCCGACCGACTCAAAAAACCCGACAAGCTTATTAAATTTCGTTGAAGAAGTAGGGCTTGAGCACGTCGAGCCGCCCCTCGTACGCGTCCGGGTAGAGAAACCACATCGTGGCGGCGAGGCTGCTGAGCAGCGAGTTGCCGTCCTGCGGCGTGAAGCACATGCCGACGATCTCCCGGTCCCCCTTGAGCGCCACGCTCTGGGAGACGATCACGGTCTGATTGAGAATGCGCCCGAAGAGCCCGTGGTCCCGGCCGAACGAGAATACCGACGCGGACGATTTTTTATTCGTCACCGCGACTCGCGGGTTGGCCTGGATGCGGCGCCTCACCTCGTCCATCGTCACGCTGCGGCGGAGCGCCAGGTTGAAATGGATCGTGTGCATGTACTGCGTATTGAGCTTGATCGCGGATGAATAAATCGGGACGTCCAGGCCGAGCGTCTTGAACAGGTGGTGGGCGTCCCGTCCCTGGTGCGTGCCGAAGCGCGAGTCTTCGTGCTTGCCGACCTCGGGGGCCGGGATGAAATCGCCGTCCTGGCTCAAGTCGTTGGCCCGGCGCATGCAGACGAAGCGCCCTTCCTCGAGATTGTTTTCTTTTTCCGGGCCGATGGCGAGCGTGTCGATCAGCACCGCCAGATTGTGCGTGTTGCAGCTCACCACCTGGACGAACTGGTCTTTCCCCTGCTCCAGCGCCTTGTCGTTGATCCCCCGGGCGTACATCTTCCCGAAGCCGAACTCGCTCCCCTGCGCGATGAAGCCGCGCCCGTTGCCGGCGTAGCGGTCGTAGTACTTCTCCTTGTTCTCGTTGCCGACCGGGGTGCAGTCGATGATGACGTTGGCGCGCTCGATCGCCTCCTCGGTGTCGAAATGGGGCTCCATGCCCATCTCCCGGAACTGCGGCCAGCGCTCCTTGTCGGCGCACAGCTTGGCCCCCTTGAGGGCGAGCGCGGTGACCTTGGAGCGGTCGGTCAAAAGAGGCGTGCGCTTGTGAAACGTCACGTCGTCGAGACCGAACTGGCGGCGAAAGGTGGACAGGATGCCGATCAAAGGCTCGCCGATGGTGCCGGTGCCGACCACGTGAACGATCTTTTTGTGTGTGCCTGCCATGCCTGCGCGACCCCTCAGTAAAATTTGAAAAACCGAAATATTATATACTATAGTTCGCGGCGGAGGGGAAGAGAGAGTCGGCGACAACCGACCTTCCAACGCATGGGGAAAGGTGCTAGGAATTTTAAATAGAGGCACACTATGGCGCAAGACCTAATCAAGGCGGAGTCGTTTTTTGACCGGCGCTTCGGGGTCACCGGGCGGGAGCTGGAAAAGCTCATGGCGCAGGCGCTGGAGCAGAAAGCGGACTACGCCGATCTCTATTTCGAGTACCGCGTGAACGAAGGGGTGAGCCTCGAGGAAGGGCTGGTGAAGCAGGGCTCGCGCTCGACCTCCAACGGGGTCGGCGCGCGGGTGCTGGCCGAGGCCAAGACGGGCTACGCCTACACCGACGACATCACGATCGAGAACCTCGAGCTCGCCGTCGGCACCGCCCAGTATATCGCGCACAACCGGGAATCCGGGGCGCCCGTGCCGGTGGGCCGCGAGCGCGCCGAGGCGCGCGACCTCTATCCGGTCAAGGCCCCCGCGACCGAGGTGCCGCTGGAGAGAAAGACCGCGCTGCTCTACGAGATGGACCGTCTGGCGCGCGCGATCGACCCGCGGGTCAAGAACGTCTTCGTCTCCTTCGCGAGCGAGCAGAAAATCGTCCTGATCGCCTCCTCCAAGGGGCTGGTCGTCGGCGACATCCAGCCGCTCGCGCGCCTGAACGTCTCCTGCATCGCCGAGCAGGGCGGCAACCGCCAGGTCGGCACCTACGGCGGCGGCGGCCGGGTCGATTTCGATTTTTTCACCGATAAAAACAACTACGAGCGCTACACGCGCGAGGCGGTCCGCCAGGCGCTGCTCAACCTGGAGGCCGAAGACGCCCCCGCCGGCACGATGGACGTGGTGCTCGGGCCCGGCTGGCCGGGCATCCTGCTCCACGAGGCGATCGGCCACGGCCTCGAAGGCGACTTCAACCGTAAAAAGGTCTCGGCCTTCAGCGGCCGCATCGGCGAGAAGGTGGGCTCGGAGCTCTGCACGGTGGTGGACGACGGCACGCTGCCGTGGCGGCGCGGCTCGCTCAACCTGGACGACGAGGGGACGCCGACGCAGCACACGGTGCTGATCGAAAAGGGCATCCTCCGCGGCTATCTCCAGGACCGTTTGAACGCGTCGCTGATGAAAATGGCCCCCACCGGCAACGGCCGGCGCGAGAGCTACGCCCACATCCCGATGCCGCGCATGACCAATACCTTCATGCTGGCGGGCGAGAGCGATCCGGAGGAGATCGTCCGGTCGGTCAAGAAAGGCCTCTACGCGGTCTCGTTCGGCGGCGGCCAGGTGGACATCACCAGCGGCAAGTTCGTTTTCTCCGCCAGCGAGGCCTATCTCATCGAAGACGGCAGGGTCACCCGCCCGGTCAAGGGCGCGACGCTGATCGGCAACGGCCCCGACGTGCTGACGCGCGTCTCGATGGTCGGCAACGACTTGAAGCTCGACGAGGGCGTCGGCACCTGCGGCAAGGACGGCCAATCGGTGCCCGTCGGCGTCGGCCTGCCGACGATCCGCATCGACGGCCTGACCGTCGGCGGAACCAGCGCCGAGAAAAAAGAGTAGGGTCGGTCCGCGAGCCGCCCGTGAAAGAATAAAATAAAAGAATAAAATAAATGGAACGCTTGGAATTATCCCCCGACCTGGCGCGCGACATCCTCGCGCAATCGAAGCAAAAGGGCGCCACCGCGGGCGACGTGGTCATGGCCGAGAGCGACGGCTCGTTCGTCACCGTGCGGCTGGGGGAGATCGAGAAGGTCAGCCAGGCGCAGGAGAAGCGGCTCGGGCTCCGGCTTTTCTTCGGCCAGAGCTCGGCGAGCGCGTCGACCTCGGACCGCGGCGCTGGCGCGCGCCCCCGCGCAGGACCCGTTCAGCGGGCTGCCCGCCCCCGAGGACCTCGCGCGCGATCTCAAAGACCTGGACCTGCTCGACGAGAGCGGCCGGTCGCTGCCGGTGGAAGAAAAAACCCGCATCGCGCTCGCGGCCGAGAAGGCGGCGCTCGGCTTCGACGCGCGCATCACCAACTCGGAAGGCAGCGAGTTCTCCTCCCATATCGGCCGCGTCCTCTACGCCAACAGCCACGGCTTCGCCGGCGAATACCGCGGCTCGACGTACGGCCTGTCGGTGGTCCCGGTGGCGGCCTCCAACGGCTCGATGCAGCGCGACTTCTGGTACTCCTCGCAGCGGAAGCTCAACCGGCTCGAAGCGCCGGAAAAAGTGGGCCGCCGCGCGGCGGAGCGCGCCGTCCGAAGGCTCGGCGCGCGCAAGGTCAAGACCTGCGAGTGCCCGGTCGTCTTCGACCCGGAGATCGCGGCGACGCTGCTGCGCCAGCTCTCCTCGGCCATATCGGGCTACGCGCTGTACAAGGGCGCGTCGTTCCTGATGGGAAAACTGGGCGAGAAGATCGCCTCGGACGTCGTCACGGTCGTGGACGACGGGACGATCCCAGGCGCACTCGGGTCGCGGCCGTTCGACGGCGAGGGGCTGCCGACGCGAAGCAACACCATCGTCGAGCGCGGCGTATTGAAGAGTTATCTCCTCGACACCTACAGCGGCCGGAAGCTGGGCCTCCCGTCCACCGGCAACGCCAGCCGGGGCGTGGGCGACGCGCCCGGCGTCGGCCCGACGAATTTTTTCCTCGTCGCGGGCGCGCACACTCCCGAAGATATCGTCGCCTCGGTGGAGGACGGCTTTTACGTCACCGAGCTGATCGGCTTCGGCGTCAACCTCGTGACCGGCGACTATTCGCGCGGCGCCGCCGGCATCTGGATCGAGAAAGGCAAGCTCGCCTACCCGGTCGAAGAGGTCACGATCGCCGGCAACTTGAAAGAGATGTACGGCAATATCGAGATGATCGGCAACGACCTGGAGCTCAGGGGCAGAATCGCCTCGCCGACGCTCAAAATCTCCCGCATGACGGTTGCGGGCCAATAAGCTCGGCCCAACTTCGTTTCATCGCCCATCGCGCTCCCTGCGGCGTACAAAAAGAGTACGCCGCGGTCGGCCTCGGCGGGCACCCGCGTTTTACCGCGGGTGGCGCCTCGTTAGGCTTGCTTCTTGACCCGCAACCGAGCCTAGAAGACCTGATATCCGGCTTTTAAAACGGCGCGCATGAGATCGTCGATCTTCGACTGCGCGCCGTCGAACTCGACCACGGCGACGCTGCGCTCCAGGCTGAAATCGACGCTCGCGACGCCCGGCACCGCGCCGAGCGCCTGCCTCAGAGCCGGCATCGCCTCTTCTTTCAAATCCTTGATCGAGATGACCGCGGTCTTCATGGCCTCTCAAACTTACAGAAGGCCGGACGGTTTGCAATGCGGCGCTTTAGCTTCCCCTGGTTTGCCCTTTTTTCCCAAACATGGAACAACGGCCTTGATGTCCGCGGAATTTTTCGCCCTGGGCAACGCGTTTTTGTTCGCGCTGCACAACCTGTTCACGAAGAAGGCGCTGCGCTACTCCAACCCTGCGACCGGCGTGATCAGCAGCCTGTTGATCAACATCGTCTTTCTCTGGGGCGTGTCGCTCCTGTTCGTGCCGCTAAAGTCGCTCACGAGCGCGTCGATTTTGATCTTCGTCGGCGTGGGCCTGTTCCAGCCGGGGTTGACCCGGCTCTTGACCTACAAGGGCATCGACACGCTCGGCGTCGCCGTCACCGATCCCATCCGCGCCACGACGCCGCTCTTCAGCGCTATGCTGGCGATTATCTTCCTCGACGAGAAGATCACCCCGCCGATCGTCGCCGCCACCCTGATGATCATCACCGGCATCACCCTGCTCTCGTGGCGGAGCGGGGCGATGAAGCTCGCCGGCTCGGCGGTCTTCCTCTGGTATCCGATCGCCGCCTCCGTGCTGGCGGGCGCGTCGCAGATCGTGCGCAAGGTCGGGATGGCGGCGGTGCCGCATCCGTTTCTCGCGGCGGCGGTGACGGCGACCTCGTCTTTCGTCATCTCCATTCTGACGCTGGGGTACGTCGAAAAGTCCAAGGAGACCTGGAAGATGAACCGGAAATGCTTCGGGTGGTTTCTCGCCGCCGGAGTGACCGTCAGCCTCGCCATGGTCTGCATTTACTACGCGCTCGACCTGGGGAAGGTCTCGGTCGTCATACCGCTCAGCAGCACCGGGCCCTTTTTCTCGCTGATTTTAACCGCGCTTTTTTTGCGCGACGTGGAGAGGGTGACGCTGCGGGTCGTCTGCTCCGCCGCGCTGATCGTCGGCGGCGTGGTGATGCTGACGCTGTGGAAGTGAGAAGGGGTTCGATTCGTTTGGAGTTTAGGAATAACGCAAAGCTCAGCCGCCGCTTTTTCTTCCCGACCCGTCCCATCCCCTTGTCTTCGTCTCAAGCCGATAGATCCGCCTGGCGTTCTCGCGCGCTACGACACGCGCTACCTCCGGCGGCAATGCATCGACGAACTTGCGCGCCAGAGCGAGTCGCTCGGTATCTTCATCGAAGAACTGGTCGCTGCCGATCACGAAACGGTCCGGGAAGTCGCGCAGCATCATAAGCCAGCCGGGCTTGAGCCCGTCGTCGGAGCCAAAGGGCGAAGTCGGCCGGGAACCGCTCTCGTCGAGCTTTACGCTCAGGGTGAGGTTGGGATGCTTCTCGAGCAGCGAGCGCATCAGCGGCACGGTCCGCTCGCCCGTCAGATCCCAGCCGGCGTGGGCCCACACGATGCGCGCTTTACGATTATGCGTCAGCAAGCGCTCCAGGCCGGAGATATTCTCCCGGAGAGTTTCCGGATTCCGCCCGCCGCTCGGCCGGCGTGAGAACGGCATATCCCGCGGCACCGCTTCCATGTGCAGGTCGATCGGCATCCCATATCGGGCGGCGATATCGGCCAGCGCCAGAAGCAAGGGATGGTCGGGCCGGGCGGACTCGTAGGGATGATTGCCGCGTCCGGAGGAAAAATGCTCCGCCGCTATTTCCCCGAAACCCGCGGCTCCGGCTTTCGCGAGGACCTCCGCCTCCTGCTGGAATTCGCGGATCGAGTCGGGCGTGACTTTCTCCGGCGCGATGCGCTGGATCATCGGATTCAACGATTCGCCACCGGCGGCGAAGCCGAAACGACCCGGATTCGCGCGGGCCACCGGCGCGATCTCCCGAAGACCATAGATGCCCGGGTGATCGGGGGGAAACGGCGGCGGCAGCAAGATCGCCATTTCGACTCGATGGCCGTCCATCGCGCGCAGCGCCGCGCCCGTCGGAAGGGGATCTCTCCTGCGATAGCCCCGGATGAGATGGGCATGGGTGTCGATGATCGCGACGGCCCCGTCGCTCTTTGCTTGCTTCACCTCTGCGGCGAAGAGCGATGAGCTCAGGGAGAGGATAAGACCGGCGAGCGCGTAGCCGCGCGCGAGACGAGAGACTATCTTTTCCATGGGTATGCGCCTTTCCGGCGCGGCTCGGCGTTCAGAAAGGCGGTCGGCTGCAAGGCGTTAGGCGGTAGTCAAAGAAAGAGATCGCCTTACTCCGGCCTATCGCCGACCGTCCGTTTGTCAATTCGGCAGGCGGTCTTCGACTTCGAATCCCAGGTCGGCGATCATTTTGTGGGCCTCGCTCGCCTCCTGTCCCGGCGTCGTCAGATAGCCGTTGACGAAGAGCGAGTTCGCCGGGTAGAGGCTCAAGGGCTGGAGCGAGCGGAGGTTCAGCTCGCGGCCGCCGCCGACGCGGAGCTCCTTGTCCGGGTTGACGAAGCGGAAGAGGCAGAGGATTTTCAGACACCGCTGCGGCGTCAACTGATGGACGCCGGCGAACGGCGTGCCGTCGATCGGGTGGAGAAAATTCAGCGGGATCGAGTCCACGCCCAGTTTCCTGAGCGATACCGCCAGGTCGATGATATCCTCGTCGGTCTCGCCCATGCCGAGGATGCCGCCGCAGCAGGACGAGAGGCCGACCGACTTCACGTTGTTGACCGTCTCGACGCGGTCGGCGTAGGTGTGCGTGGTGCAGATCTCCGGATGGTGGCGCTCGCTGGTGTTCAAATTATGATTGATGCGCTCGACGCCGGCTTCCTTCAGCGCCTGGACTTTGTCTTCGTCCATCAGGCCGAGCGAGCAGCAGATATTGATCTCGACCCGGCTCTTGATCTCGCGCACGACGCCGGAGATCTCCTGGATCTCTTTCGCCGTCGGGCCGCGCCCGCTGTTGACGATGCAGAAGCGCACGGCCCCCGCGGCCTTGGCCTTGAGCGCGCCCTCGATTAATTTCTCTTTGCTTAGAAACGGATACTTGTCGATCGGCGCTTGGGAGACCGACGACTGCGAGCAGTAGTGGCAGTCCTCGGGGCAGAGGCCGCTCTTGGCGTTCATCAGCATGTGGATCTGCACGCGCTTGCCGAAATAGCGCCGCCGAACCCGGAAGGCCGCGGCGATGAGATCGGGCAAGTCCGCGTCCGGCGCGTCGAGCACCGCCTGCATCTCTTCCCGCGCGAGCAATTCCCCGTCCAGAGATTTTTCCGCCAGCTTCCCGTAGTCCATCGGTCTTTTTAGCTCCTCAAGGAATCGCTTGTAGCATGCGGGATGGGTGCTTGCAACTTAACGATAAGCGACCGGGGTTGCAATGACTTTTCACCAAGTCCAATGGCGCCCAGAGCTCATTTTTCTCCAGCGTCTTGGAAGCTCCTTTCCGGAAAGACCGCCAGCGAGAGAACCGCGTCCGGCAGCAGGAGAGAGCCATAGCGCATCGCCGGAGCTCCCGCGCCCGGGCCAAAAGCGCCGCCGGCCTGCTTTTCGGGATCTTCCAGGGCGTAGTCCGCGAGTGTCGCGTCGCGATTGCCCGGATCGGATTTAAACAGGGCCTCCTTGACCGTCCACAGACGCAGCAGCTCCCGCGACCGGACGGATTTCTCCAGCTCCATCCACCAGCTTTGTTCCCGCCGGTTGAGAAAAAAACGGGCGGCGTCGGGATGGACCTCCCGGTGGATCTCCAGATCGACCCCGATGCCGCGAAGCGAAGGCGACAGCGCCCCCACGGCGACGGCGTGGTCGCCGCTGTGGGTCAGGGAAAAGCGGGCGCTCGGAAAATGGATTTTCGAGGTGTCCGGGTTTTGGCCGAGCGCGCCGAGCAGGCTCTTCAGCGCGGCCCTGCCCCTGAGCCAGGCGGCGCGCCGCGCCGTCGAGCGCAGCTCCCGAAGGCGCGCCGATTCCCCGGCGGTCAGCTCCGCCTCGGGAAAGGGATCGCCGGCGACCGCCAATTTGAAAGGCGTCCCGAGCCGCGCTTTCAGCTCCCGCTCGAGGGCTGCTTCATCGAGCGTCATGGCGCGCGGCGGCTCTCCATCTCGTTCATTTTTATGTCTCTATCGATGCACAACCGCCGGGCGAACGGCGGCGCTTGATTCATGCGCTCGAACCTTCGGCATACTCGACGGCCAGCATTTTGACTTTTGCCAGGTCCACTTTTCCCGTTCCCAGCAGGGGGATGCTCTCTACCCGGTGGCAGTTTTCCCGTCTGGGAATCCAGAGTTTGGGGAGCGCGGTCTCGCGGAGCCTATCCCAAAGCTCCGCGGGGGTAAAACCCGCGTGCGCGTACAGGACCGCCAACCGCTCGCCTTTTTGCTCGTCGGGGAGCGCGACGACGACCGCGCATGCGCCGCCGAGAATGGCGTCCACGGCCTCCTCCACTTTCAAATGCGGCACCATCTCGCCGCCGATCTTGCTGAAGCGCGCCAGGCGGTCGGCGATGCGGATGAAGCCGTCCTCGTCGAGCGCGGCGATGTCCCCGGTCGCGTACCAGCCGTCGCAGAGGACCGCCGCGGTCTTTTCCGGCTCGCCCAGGTAGCCCGCCATCAGGTTCGGCCCTTTCACGAGCAGGAGCCCTTCGCGCCCGGGCGCGAGCGGCGCGCCGCTTTCCGGCTCGACCACTTTTACCGACACGCCGGGAAGCGGGTGCCCCACGGTGCCGGGCTTCCGCCCGATCTGATGCTCGTCCGCCTCGTCGACGTCGGGAACGTTGACCGCGATCACCGGCGCGGTCTCGGTGGCGCCGTAGCCTTCCAGGAGATCGACGCCGTATTTTTCCTTGAAGGCGGCGGCCACCGGCTCGCGCAGCTTCTCGGCGCCCGCGACGGCGTAGCGCAGCGCGGCGAATTGCTCGGGCGGAATTCTCTTCAGATACGCCGCGTAAAACGTCGGCGTGCTGATGAGGATGGTGGCCTTGTGCTTGGCGGCCATCTCGCCGATGGTCTTGGCGTCCAGCGGGTTGGGATGGTAGGCCGCGCCGAAGCCCGACACCAGCGGGAACCAGAGCGTGCCGGTGAAGCCGAAGGAATGGAAAAACGGCAGCACGCCCAGCATGCGGTCCCGGGCGCCGGTGCGGAAGACCTGCCCGATCGCCTCGATGTTCGACAGCACGTTGTGGTGCGAGAGCATCACCCCCTTGGGGACGCCGGTGCTGCCGCTGGAGAAGACGACGGTGGCGAGGGAGCGCGCGTCCCGGGCGCCGCCGCCAGAGAGCCGGACGAGCAGCCGGGCGGGCAGCGCGAAGGCGGCGAGCGCCGCGGCGATTTTTTCCCATCGGCGGAATCCGCCCGCCGCGTCTTCGAGATAGACCATGCCCGCCGTCTCGTCGAGCTTCGCCCGGGCGAGAAAGCGGCGCGAGGTGACGATCGTGCGGATGCCGCACTGCCGGACCGCGTGGGCCATCGCTTCGCGCCCGGCGGTGAAGTTGAGGTTCACCGGCGCTTTGCCCGCCGTGAGCGCCGCGATGTTGGCGAGCGCGCCGCCGGCCGAGGCCGGCAGCAGCAGCCCGACCATGGATTCGCCGGGGCATTTTTTGCCGATCCAGCGCGCCAGCAGGAGGCTCGCCGCCGCGGCGCCGCCGAAAGTGAGCTCCTGCCCGCTCGAATCCGCCATGCAGAACGAAAACCAGTTTCGCTTGGCGGTCTTGAAAAAGCGCAGCGGCAGGAGGTCGCGCGGCGCGCGCCGCCGCTCGACCGCCGCGCTCGCCAATTCCGAGACCGCCTGGCGCGCCTCTCGCGCCGTCGCCGGAGCGGGCAGCGGCGGGCCGAAGGAAATCGCGACCGGGTAGGGCAGCCGCTCCGGCCGCTTCCAGAAAAACCGGCCGTCCTTGAAGCTGAAGATGCTGCCCCACAGGCGGTCCAGATGGACCGGGATCACGGGGACGTCCATGCCCTCGACGATTTTCTCCAGGCCGCGCTTGAAGGGCAGCAGGTTGCCGGTCCGGCTGATCGCCCCTTCGGGGAAAATGCACACGACGTGGCCCTCGGACAATTCCGCGCGCGCCCGCGCCAGCGACGCGACGATGTCCCGCCGGCTTCCCGCCGAGACCGGAATCGCCTTCATCAGGCGGAACAGCCAGTGGAGCCACGGGCTCTCGTAGTAGGGCCGGTAGACCAGGAAGCGGATGAAGCGCTGCACCGAGGCGCCGACGAGCAGCGCGTCGACATACGATAAATGATTGGAGACGAGCAGCGCCGGGCCGCGGAACGGGACGTGCTCCTGCCCGGCGATGCGGATCCGGTAGATCGTGTGGGTGACGAGCCAGAGCGTGAAGCGGATCAGAAAATCGGGCAGGACGGCGAGGATGTAAACCGTCGCCGCCAGCGTGAACAGGCCGGCGGAGAGGACGATCGTATCCGCCTCCAGGTTCAAAACGCCGCGCAAAAGCCAGAACGCGCCGGCGGCCAGCAGCATGGCGGCCATGTTGATAAAATTGTTGGCCGCGAGCAAAAGCCCCTTTTCCTGGAGCCCGCTCCTCTGCTGGACCAGCGCGTTCAGCGGCACGGCGAACAGGCCGCCGGAAAACGCGATCAGAAAAAGCGCCGCCGCCGCGCCCGCGAACGAGCCGGCGGCAAAATACAGCAGCAGGGAAAAAACGCCCATGCCGAGCGATCCCAGGGGAACCAGCCCCAGCTCCACCTTGTCGCCGGAAAGCCGGCCGGCCGCGAGGCTGCCGGCGCCGATGCCGAGCGCGAGGAACGCGAGCAGCAGCCCGACGTGGAGGTCGTCGAGCCCCAGGACCTCCTTGCCGAGGAGGATCAGGTCGAGCTGCAGCAGCACGCCCAGAAACCAGAAATAGGATATGCCGACGACGGCGGGCCAGAGGATTGGGTCGGCGCGGAGGCGCTTGACGCCGCGGCGGATATCCGACCAGGGGTTCAAGGAAAAAGTCCGCGCCGCGCCCGAAGCCGGCACGCGCGCGATCGCCAGGCTCGCGGCCGTCCCGGCGAGCGCGATCAAGAACATGACGGCGGCGACTCTTTCCAGGCTCCCTCTCCAGGCGGCGAACAGAACGCCGCCGAGCGCCGTGCCCAGAAGGATGGCGAGAAAAGTCGTCATTTCCATCAGCCCGTTGGCGCGCGACAGCTCCTTTTCCGGGAGCATCTCGGGGACGATCCCGTACTTGGCCGGGCTGAAAAACGCCGAATGCAGCGCCACCAGAAAAAGCGCCGCCAGCATCGGCGCGAGCCGGCCGGAGCGGAAGGCGAAAAAGCCGAGCGCCATCGCGACCACCTCGAACGATTTCGCCGCGATCAGGACCGTCCGCTTGCTGAACGCGTCGGCGAGGCGGCCGGCGTAGCCGGAGAATAGAAAAAAGGGCAGGAGATAGACCGCGGTCACGACCGAGAGCGCGCCCCCGGCGCCGCCCGCGCCGAGCGCCAGGTCCGCCGCCAGCAGGGAGACGACCGTCTTGAAGAGGTTGTCGTTGAAGGCGCCGAGGGACTGGGTCGCCAGCAGCGGGCGAAAGCCGGGCCGGCGGAGCGTGTCCTTAAATTTTCCTAGCGCCATGGCAGCGTGGACAGCGTGGACAGCGCGGAAAAATCCTGGCAGCGGATTCCCAGACTCTCCAGGACGAGCGCCTGGCGGTCGAAGCAATTCGCCCGCGCCGCCGCCCGGTAGCCCCGGCCGAGCGCCGGATAGGCGAGCACCGGCACCGGGTAATCGGTCCCGAAGAGCAGCCGCTCCTGGATCTCCGGATGGCGCCGCAGGAGAAACAGCATCCGGGCGCGATTGGGCAGCGTCAGGGCCGAGGCGTCGAGATAAAATCTCGGATAGCGCCGGACGAATTCCAGCGCGACTTTGAAATGGGGCTCGGGAAAAAACAGTCCCTGGCTGCAGCCGTGGGCGCCGATCACGCATACGCCCTCCTCCAGGGCCGGCCGGAGCCGCGCCGGATCGCCGGCCGACTGGTCGCGGCCCGCGAGGCTGAACTCGTAGCCGACGTGGCTGAGCAGCGGCAGCCCGAGCCGCGCGAGCGCGCGGTAGAACGGCAGATACTTTCGGTCCGCCGGGTCGAAGCACTGCGCGTTGGGCAGCACTTTGACCAGCGCCGCGCCCGCGGCCGCCGCGCGCGCCAATTCTTCGAGCGCGTCGGCGCGCTGGGGGTTGATCGACACTCCGGCGAGAAAGCGGTCCGGGTAGCGCCCGGCGGTGTCGAGGACGTAGCGGTTCGAGACGAGAAAGTCGGTGCGCGCCATGTCCAGTTTCCCGCCCGAGTCATAGACCCCGTCCATGCCGAGGAGCACGGCCCTGGCGACTTTTTCCGAGCGGCCGAGCGCGCCGAGCAGGCGGTCGAGATAAAATTGGTTCGCCGCGGCGGGCTTTTGGAGATCCACGCCGAATTTCCACGCGACGAAGCGCGACAGCGGCCGCCGGAGCATTTTGGGCGAGATGTAACAGCCGTTGCCGCCGTCGGGGAGCGCGGCGAGGTGGACGTGGACGTCGGTCATCGAACCCGATTATACGGGTGGCCATGGCCAATATCCACGCTCGGCCCGGCTTAAGCTTCCACCGGCAGGGCGAAGTATTCCTCGGCTTCGTCGTCGTGCCGGCGGCGGAGATCGCCGAGGATCGCGCGATAGCGCCGCTTCCGGTCCGCGAGCGCCGCCGCGTTCCAGACGCCGCGCCAGAGCCGCATCACCCCGTCTTCCAGCTGCTCGACGGACATGCCGCGCGGGCGAAAATTGACGTCGAAAAGCGTGCACCGGTCCCAGGCGCCGGGATAGAGCAGCCGGCCCTCGGCCGCGAGGCGGTCGTACAGCCGGGTGCCCGGAAACGGCGTGAAGATCGTGATCTGGACCTCGAGGAGGCCCGAGCGCTCGATAAACTCGCCGAGCTCGTCGAAAGTTTCGGGTGTGTCGGAATCCAGGCCGACGATGAAGCAGCCGCAGACGCTGACGCCGCGGCGCTGGATTTTTTCGATCGCTTCCAGGTAGCCGGGGAGCCGGCCGGCCTTCCAGTTGCCGCGGTCGAGCCCTTCGAGCCCCTTCCGGCTCGGGCTTTCGAAGCCGATCAGCACCTGGCGGCAGCCGCTCGGGTAGAGCAGGTCGAGCAGCTCCTCGTCGTCGGCCAGCGCGACGTCGCTCTCGGTGAAATAGCGCGCCTGCCGGCCGGCCAGCTCGCGCAGCAGCTGCTTGGACCACCGCTTGTTGACGAAGGTGTTGTCGTCGGCGAACTCGATGAACGGCCGCCGCCACAGCGACCGGACCGCGTCGATCTCCTCGAGCACGCGCTCGACCGGCTTGAGGCGATAGCCGGCGCCGTAGAGCTTCGACGCGGCGCAAAATTCGCAGTCCCACGGGCAGCCGCGCGACGTCTGGACCGTGATGCGGTTGTACGGCCCCAGACGGTTCAGCTGCCCGGTGGCGGACGCGTCGGCCGCGGGGGGCGGCGCCGCCGGATCGACGAGGAGATCGAAGCGGGGCATCGGCGTCTCGTCGAGGCGGCGCCGGCCGGGCCCGGCCTCCCGATAGATTCTTTTCAAGCCCGCCCGGCCGCCGCGCTGGAAATCGCGCACGACCTCCGGCCAGAGCCCTTCGCCCTCCCCGGCGACGACGGCGTCGGCGTGGTCCGCGACTTCGCCGGGCAGAACGGTCGCGTGCAGGCCGCCGAAGACGACCGGGACGCCGCGGGCGCGATAGGCGTCGGCCACCAGGTAGGCGTCGAAGACGCGCGCGGTGTAGGTGGAGAGCGCCACGAGGTCGAAATCGAGGCGCGGGTTCGCCGCGAACGCCGCGACGTCGTCGACTTCGAGGTATTCCAGCTCGACGCCTTCCGGCGTCGCTCCGGCGATCGTCAGCAGGGCCAGGCTCGGGAGCTGGGCGATGACGCGGCCGCGATTGACGAACTGCGGCAGCGTGATGCCGAGATCGATGAACTTGCGCGTCTGCAGCTTGACGCCGGCGATCGCGATCAATCCGATTTTCATCTTCGACTCCGTTTCTTCTCCAGCGCGCGGGCGAGAAAAATCAGCGCCATCCCCGATACGATCGCGCTTTCGTGGGCCAGGCGTATGAGCCGGCGGGGAAAATCATCGTAGGCGCCGGCAAAGTGCGGTAGGAACGGCGCATCGAAGGCGTAGAGGCCCATGGCCAGCCCCGCTCCCGTGGCCGCGGTGATCGAGAGCCAGCCCCATTTTTCCAATCGGGGCGCGCCGCGCCCGGCCAGCACGAGCCCCGAGAGGGCCGCGAAAAAAACGTCCAGCGCGGGCAGGGGCAAAAAGAACCTTAGCTTGACGTTCGTGAAGGCGGCCGCGGCGAGCACCGCGGGCATGGCGACGGCGCCGAACAGCATCGCGGCGCCGCCCAGCCGGGCTGCGCGGCCGGGCGGCGCGCGCCTCGCAAGCCGGTTGAACAGGAGCGCAAGGACCGGCAGCGCGACGGCCGCCACCCGCGCGAGCCTGAACATGCGCTCTCTGAGATCGCCGTCCGGACCCGCCCAAAATATCTCCGGCCGGAGACGCAGCGCAAGCCAGGCGGCGTCGAAAAGAATCCCGAGCAGAAGCAGCGCGAGCAGCGCGCGCGCCGAGCCGGGGTGGGATGCGGGAGGTAGGAGAGCTTCAAGCGACATAAGCGAAGATTTTAAACGTCGCCCAGCCGAGCGCCGCGCCGGCCGGCACGTCCAGCAGGTAGTGCTGCTTGGTGAAGAGCGTGCTGAGGCCGATCAGCACCGGAAAGAGAGCGGCCCCCACCCCCAGCCGGGGATGGAGATAGAGCGCGGTCAGCGTCGCGACCGACACGTGCATGCTGGGAAAACAGTTGGCGCTCGAGTCGAAGCGCTGAATCAACGCGAGGAAGCGCTCGGAACGGCCGCGCCGGGCGTTTTTCTCCCGCCAGCTCTCGGGCGTGGCCACGGGAAAGGCGACGAAGAAGGCCATCTGGAAAATCAGCAGCAGGATGAAGCTGCCGGCGATCCGGGTGAACTGGCCCGGCGACCGGACGGTCCAGTTGACGTAGAGGATCACGGGATAATAGAGAAAGCTGTAGATCCACACCCAGCGGGGGCGGTAGGGAATCCAGTCGTCGGCCGCGAGCTTCAGCTTGCGCGCCGGCGCGAGCGCGTGCCGCTGGCACCAGAAATAAAACTGGTAGACGCCGACGATGAGAAAAACGCTGAGCGTCAGGTGCAGGACGTAATCGGTGAGGTTCATGGCGCCGCCTCCGTGTTCTCGGCTCTCCCGTCCAGCGTGGGCGTTGCCGCGCGCCCGCGCGCCGTTTTTTTGAAATCTTCGAAAACCGCCTGCAGCAGGCAGACGAGGCCCGCGAGGGCGGCGACATAAGCGGTCGCGAAGCGCCAGAGCAGATTGTAATAGGGGACGAACCCCGCCCGCACCGTGGCCGACAGGAAGGCCGCCGACGCGGCCTCCGCCAGCCCCGCCGCCCCGGGGGTCGGGGCGAAGAAGACGAGAAAAATGAGCGCCGTCTGGACTTCGACCGTGCGGCCCGGAGTCGCGCCTTCGACGCCGAGAAAGCGGAGGCAGAGAAAGGGCATCAAAGCGCGCGCGAAAAGAAACACCGCGCTCAGGAGACAGGCCGCGAGAAAACTCCTCTTGCCCCGGGCGAGGAACGCGCGCGCGTCGTCGTGATAGCCGTAGGCGAGTTCGACGAGCCTTCCGGCGAGACGTTCCAGGCGCCCCTCCGGCGCGGCGCGCCCGCCGCGCACGAGCCGGACCACGCGCAGCGCGCCGCCGAGCGCGACCCGGAACAGCCCGGGAAAGAGCGCCGCGGCCACCATCGCCAGCATGACGGCGATGATGGTCCAGAAGGCGGCGGCGAAAAGCGGCGCCCCCGCCGCCGCGCCGGAGACGAAAACCGTGTAGAGGCCCATGAGCAGCAGGACCACGGTCGTCGCCATGAACGAGACGAGGCTCACGGTGAGCGAGGCGCCGAGGCCGACGCCGGCGCGGCTCAACATGTAGATCTGCGCCGGGCCGCCGCCGGTCTGCGACGGCGTGAGTATCGAGATCGACGCGTTGGCGAGCTCCGCCTTGACGCAGCTCCACAGGCCCACGTCCGGATGGAGGACGCGGCAAAGGATCCGCATGCGCCAGGCGGCGGCGACCGTTTCGACCGGCAGGCAGGCGACGATCAGCGGCAGGTAGCCCCACCGGAGCCGGTCCCACGCGGGGCGCGCCGCGCCCGCTTCAATCTGATGAAACTGGTGCCAGAAGATGCCGGCGGTCAGGAGCAGGAAAACCGCCGCGCTTAAAACCAGCTTGGCGGGGCTCATGCCGGTCGCCGTGATTGGCCGCTCCGTGTCCATTGCCTTTGGTCATGGAGCAACGGGCGTGCCACGCCGGGAAGCGGCCGCCGCTTGGCCGCCGGGCGAGGCGAACCGACTGAAATAAATTAGGATTCCAGAAAGACGGCGAAAAAAGCGGGCGTCGAGCGAAGCCGGGCGTCTAACGCGCTGGGCGGTTCGAGCGGGTAGCCGCCTAACCGATTAGGCGGCTACTCTTTATCGCGCAGCCCGTAGGCCTTCATCTTGTTTTGCAGCGTGGCGCGGCTGACGCCGAGCGCCTTGGCGGCGCGGGTGACGTTGCCGCCGGTCTTGGCCAGCGCGGCGGCGATGGCGTTTTTCTCGACCAGGTCGGAAGACTGCCGCGCCATCCCTTTCAGGCTCTTGGGCGCGGCTTTGGCGGCGCCGGCCGCGCCGCGAATTTCCGCCGGCAGGTCGGCGACGTCGAGGAGCTCGCCTTTGGCGGTCACCATCGCGCGCTGGATCACGTTTTCCAGCTCGCGCACGTTGCCCGGCCAGCTTCCGGCGATGAGCAGCGCCAGCGCCCGGGGCGTCGCGCCCCGGAGCGCCTTCTTCATCCGCGCGTTGCCCTTGTCGATAAAATAATCGACCAGGAGCGGAATGTCCTCCGCCCGGTCTCTCAGCGGCGGCAGGGTCAGGGGAAAAACGTTCAGGCGATAATACAAATCCTGGCGGAACCGGCCGGCCTGGACCAGCTCGGCCAGATTTTGATTGGTCGCCGCGACGACGCGCACGTCCACCTTGATCGGCTCTTGGCCGCCCACGCGCTGCAGCTCGCCCTCCTGCAGGACGCGGAGCAGCTTCACCTGCGTGCCGGCGGAGGTCTCGCCGATCTCGTCCAGAAAGAGAGTCCCGCCGTCGGCCGATTCGAAAATGCCCTTTCTCCGGCTGGCGGCGCCGGTGAAGGCGCCCTTTTCATGGCCGAAAAGCTCGCTCTCCAGCAGAGTCTCCGAGAGCGCGCCGCAGTTGACGCCGACAAAGACGCCCGCCCGGCGCGGGCTGTGGCGATGGATCGCGCGGGCGATCATCTCCTTGCCCGTCCCGGTCTCGCCCTGGAGCAGAACCGAAACGTCGGTCTCGGCGCTCGAGCGCACCAGGCCGAAAAGGTCCTGCATCGTTTTGCTCCGGCCGACGATGCCGGCAAAGCCGTGCTCCTGCTCGATCTCGCGGCGGAGCCGCAGATTTTCCGAGGTGAGCCGCGCTTTCTCCATGCTGAACTCGGCCAGCCGGATCTGCGTCTGCTTCACCTGCTTCAGGTGCTCGAAGAGGAGCCGCGAGACCTCTTTTCGGATCGTGTCGGGGGGCGGCTCGGTCCGGCCCCGGGCCCGCTCCCGCCAGTCGAAGCGGAGCCGGAAGTAGGGCGCATCGTAGACCTCGCCTTCGTGGAACGCGTGCGCGAGCGAGCCGAGCGTCAAGACGCCGGGGCGCGTGATGCGGTAGGCGCGCGCGCCGGAGCCCGGCGCCGGCGCGCGCGTCAGCACCTCGATCTTTCCCCCGCGCTCGGGCACGACCATCGTGTCGGGCGCGGCGGCGGCGAGCTCGCCGGCGAGCGGGACGCTCTCGGAGCCGAGCGCGGCTCGGACCGCCTCGACGACGGGCGCGCGCGACGAGCGGGAGAAAACGGCGATGCGGTCGCCCCCGGCTTCGAGCCGGTAGTCGGGAAATTCGCCGGCGATGTCCTCGATGCGGAGCTGCGATATCTCGACCGCGCACTTCGCGTCCTCGATAAAAGGATAGAGGCGGGGAAAGCCTTCGCTGAAGCCCCGGAGCAGGTGCATCGAGGCCAGTCCGGGCCGGGCTTCCGGCCCGAACTCGGCGAGAATATAGAGCTCCGGACCGGACTCGCGCTTCTTTTCGAACGGCTGGAGCTTCAAGTAATTGGTCTGCGCGGCGCCCCACAGATTGGCGCAAATGAGCGCGGAGCGGACATCGTTCAGCACGCGGACGATGATCTCGAACAGCGAAGGCAGCGCGCGGCGGCCCGGGCTGAAATAGGCGCGGGCGGCGTGGTAGGCGACGTCTTTTTTCCCCGAGATTTTCTCGCATTGCCACTCCAGCTCGCGCAGCACCGCCAGCGGAATCCAGTTGCTCGGGTCCATCAGGAACGCTTCGGGGTCGGCGGGAGCCTCGAAGCCCTCGAGGTCGCGAAACAGGGCGGCGTAATCGACGGCGTTTTCGGGCTCGGCGGCCCGGATGTAGTCGAGCAGCATCTCGCTCAGATGGCAGGTAACCCAGGGCTGCTTAGCGGCGATCTTATTCGTCTCCATAAATTGAGTCGGGCGTCGTGAGCGCCGCCCGGAACAGTCCCTTCGATTCCCGAAGATTGTGCGTGGGTCGCGCCCACGTTGTCAAGCCGGACTTGCAACCCCGCCCGATAGCCACAATAATGAGCCCGATGGATTTTCTTTCGCTCAAGGCCCCCGGGTGGGAGCGGCGCGGCGCGCCGCCGCACGGCTTTCTCGGCCGGCGCGGCGGCAAGAGCGCAGGGAGCTACGCGGGCCTCAACCTTTCGTTCCGCGTCGGCGACGACCCGCAGACGGTCAAAGACAACTTTTGCGACATGAAAAAAGCCGTCGGCGTGCACAACTTGAAGATCGTGACGATGAAGCAGGTCCACGGCGATCGCATCGTCGACGTCGCGGACGGCAACCTCAAAGAGGCCGGCGAGGCCGACGCGATGGCGACGGAGAAAGGCGGCGTCTTTCTCGGCGTGCTCACGGCGGACTGCGCGCCGATCCTCTTTTCCGCCGAAGGGCGGAGCCTCGCCGCCGTGGTCCACGCGGGATGGCGCGGCAGCCTCGCGGGCATCGCGCCGAAGATGGTCCGGCACCTCCAAGACCGCTACGGCGCCGCGCCCGAATCGATCGAGGCCGCGCTGGGTCCGGCGATCGGCCCGTGCTGCTACGAGATCGGCGCCGACGTCGCCGGCCCGCTGGTCGCAAAGTGGGGCGGCCTCGCCGCCGCGGCGCTCCAGTCGCGCGCCGGCAGGCGGTTCCTCGATTTGCGAGAGCTGAACCGCCGGCTGCTCGCGGACGCCGGCGTGCCCTCGGCGCAGATTTACACCGTGGGCCCGTGCACGTCGTGCGCGGCGGAGGATTTTTTTTCCTACCGGCGCGACAAGGAAACCGGACGGCAGATCAGCTTCATCGGCTGTGGGGGGTAGGCGGAATGAAAAAACAGGCGCCGCCGGTTGCCGGCCGCCTAACGCCTCTTTTTTATTGACTGCCGCCTAACGCCTCTTTTTTATTGACTTGAAGGGGCCGCTTTCGTAAAATGGAGTCAACAGGGAAAGGAGGTGGTCCAGTGATAAATGACAAATGTACGGACTGTGAGGTGGCTGGGACTTAGGTCCTGAGCCTACTCGTTTGACGGGGGTTCAGGCTCAGGCCTGTAATTCCCCCCAGTCACCGGGGCCCGCGCTTCTCCGCTGTCAATCGGAGGAGCCGGGCCCTTTTTATTTCCGGCCGCCGATAAGGGCCGCTTCTGCGTTGTCGCTTGAGCCTCGCTCCTCACGTGCTAAATGCTGTACGCTCCGGCGCGAGGCTTCGCGCCGCCTTGCATCCGGCTCCTTCCTGGCGGCCGGAGATGGCCGGACTTATCGTTTTCTGAGGTTTTCCAGCGCGGCGCGCGCCGCCTTGGCGAGGTTCGGTTCGCCGCTTCGAGTCGCGGTTTCCAGCGCCTGCAGAACCTTTTCGCCGGGCGCCTCCAGATAGCCGAGCGCGATGGCGGCGCCGGCGCGCACCCGCGCATCCGGATCGCCCGCGACGAGTACCGCCAAAATCTCTGTCAAGTTTTCGGCGACCGCGGGAAAAGTCCTGAGGCTCCCCGCCGCGGCGACGCGGACGAGCGGATCGGGATCGGCGAGCGCGGCGGCGGCCGGCGCCGCGATCAACTCCGGCGCGCCGATGTCGCGCAGGCAGTAGAGCGCCATCCGTCTTTGGGCCGGCGTGCCGTTTTTGCAGAGATCGATCAGGCGCGCGCCGGCGCCCGCGCCGGGCTTTTTCGCCAGGCGGACCAGCAGCAGCGCCACGGCCCAGCGGATGTCGGGATCGGCAAAGTCGAGCGCCGCTTCGAGCGCTTCGAGGCAGGGTTCGGAGAGCGGCGCGATTTCGGCCAGGGCATAGGCGATCGGCCAGCGCTTTTCCGCCGGCGCGGCGGCCAGCGCCGCGCGGAGTTTCTCCGCGATCTCCGGCGCGGCGGCGGACATGGAGGTCAGCGCGTCGACCGCGGCGCGGACGGCCTTCTTGTCGGCCTGATCGAGACCCGCGATCAGCGCGCCGATCCTATCGTACTCCTCGCCCATCAGCTTTTTGCGGGCCTGGAATCGAGAATCGCCCGGAGGCGCCCGGGATAGTCGGTGATGATGCCGTCCACGCCGAGATCCAAGAGGCGCGCCATCTCGGACGGCTCGTTCACCGTCCAGACGAAAATTTCCAGTCCCAGCGCGTGCGCGGCCGTAAGCGTCGCCGCGCTCACCAGCGTCACGCCGGCATACTCGCAGGGCACCTGCATCGCCCGGCCCGCCGGCCGATAATTTTCGGCGCACCCTCCGGCCAGCCATCCCAGGAACCCCGCCACTTCGCCGTAGCAGAATCCGGTGGCGATAAACTCGCCCGCGCCGAGGGCGGCGCGGATGTCGCGCATAATTCCGTCCTCTTCAGTGGCGAGGAGAATGTCGTGCTCTTTGCCCGCGGCGCGCGCAATCTCGACGACTTTCTCGACGATGGGCGGGTCCGCCTGCTTGATCTCGACGATGGCTCGGATATCCGGCAGCAGGGCGAAAAGCTCGGCGAGCGTCGGGATCTCGATCTTTTTCCCGCGGTAGGGGTAGCTCTCGCCGCCGTCGTTCGTGAACCGGTAGCCGGCGTCGAGGCGTTTGATCTCTGCCAGGCTGAGGCCGCGCACCGGACCATGGCCGTCGGTCGTCCGGTCCACCGTCTCGTCGTGGAGGATCATCACTTCGCCGTCCGCGCTGGCGCGCACGTCGAGCTCGACCCAGCCGGCGCCGTCGGCGCGCGCCCGCTGGAACGAAGCGAGTGTGTTCTCCGGCGCCTCGCCCGCCGCGCCGCGGTGGCCGATGACGCGGGGCTTGGGGCCGGAAAAAAAGTCCGAGGGTTTGGTGGAAAGGTTCAAGGGCTAAAGACCCTCGGGCCGGCGAGCAACGATCAAATTTCGAGGAACTGCGGCGCGCTCGTGAGCTTGCGGTTGCTTTTTTCCGTCACCAGCACGACGTCTTCCAGCCGGACGCCGCCCATGCCGAGGTAATACAGTCCCGGCTCCACGGTCACCACGTGGCCGGCGAGCAGCGTGGCGTCGCTCGGCGAGATGCGCGGCGGCTCGTGGATGTCCAGGCCGAGGCCGTGGCCGGTGCCATGAAAAAATCCCTGCATGCGGCCGCCGATCCTGCCGGTGGGAAAGCCGCGCCGCTCGAACAGGGCGAGAATGTCCTGGTGAATCTCCCGGCCGCTGGCGCCGTGGCGGATCGCGCGGTAGGCGATCTCCTGGCCGGCCTGGACGGCGGCGTAGGCCCGCTTCAGCCGGTCGGACGCCCGGCCGCGCACGACGGTCCGGCTCAAGTCGCCGAAGTAGCCGGTTTTTTGCCCGCGGGGAAAGATGTCGAAGATGACCGAGGTGTGGGCCTTGATCGGGCCGCTGCCTTCGTTGTGCGGGTCGACGCACTGATCGCCGGACGAGATGATCGTGTGGCTCGGCACCCAGCCCTGGGCCATGATCGCGGTATTGACGACGGTCTTGAGCTTTTCCGAGGTCAGCCGGGCGCCGTCGATATAAAGGTAGCGGTCGCGGCCGATGCGCGTTTTTTTAAGCGTACGAATGCCGGCTTCGAGTCCCAATTCGGCGGCCGCCAGAGAATCGCGGATCTTCCGCACCTCTTCGGCCCGTTTTTTCTCGCGCTCGGGAAAGAAAGGGTCTTTTTTCACCTCCAGGACGAGCTTTCTCGCTCTCAGTCCGTCGGCCAGAGCGGTCGGAAAATTGGCCGGGACGGCCACCCGGCGGATGCCCTTTTCCCGGAAGATCCTCTCGACAATGTCGGCCGTCGTGGGGGCCGGCTTACCGTCCTTCCTGAGCTCGGAGACGTAACGCGAGAGGGGGAGGACGCGGTCTACATCCGCCTGGCGCTTGGCGCGGTCGATCTCGAGGTCGCTCATGACGAGGCACTTCCTCCCCCTGTGGGCGAAAAAGATAAACGGGTCGGGGGCGAAGAACCCGGTGGCGTAGAGCATGTTGGCGTCGGTTTCGCTGGCGGAAACGATCAGGAGAGAGGGTTGTTTTGTCTGCATAGGAAGAAAGCTAACCTAGCAATTTCACAGGGGAACATCAAGGGAACCGAGCTTTTTGTATTGACAGGGGGAGCCGGTCTGTTATTATGCCCCGAATTTCATTATGTCACTACCCCGGGAGAAAATGCCTGTCATGGCTTCGAAGGACAATCTGGAAAAGCTCAAGGAGCTTAACCAACAGGCCGACCTGGCCGGCGGCGAAGAGAAGATTCGCCGGCAGCATGAGCAAGGCAAGCTCATGGCGCGCGAGCGCCTCGACATTCTGCTCGACCGCGACAGCTTCGTGGAGCTGGACCGGCTCCGCACTCATACCTGCACCGACTTCGACATGGATCAGAAAAAGATCCCCGGCGACGCCGTGATCACCGGTTACGGCATGATCGACGGCCGGCTGGTCTACGTCTACGCGCAGGACTTCACCGTTTTCGGCGGCAGCCTGAGCGAGGTGGTCGCCGAGAAGATCTGCAAGGTCATGGACCTGGCGATGAAGAACGGCGCGCCGGTGATCGGCATCAACGACTCGGGCGGCGCGCGCATCCAGGAGGGCGTCTCGAGCCTGGCGGGCTACGGCGAGATCTTCCAGCGCAACGTCATGGCCTCCGGCGTCGTGCCGCAGATATCGGCCATCATGGGGCCGTGCGCCGGCGGCGCGGTCTACTCCCCCGCGATCACCGACTTCGTTTTCATGCTGAAGACCAACAGCTACATGTTCATCACCGGGCCGGACGTGATCAAGGCGGTGACGCACGAAGAGGTCACGAAGGAGGAGCTGGGCGGCGCCGAGACGCACAACACCAAGAGCGGCGTGGCCCATTTTTCCGTCGAAAGCGAAAAGCAGTGCCTGCTCATGATCCGCGAGCTCATGAGCTTCCTCCCGAGCAACAATCAGGAAGAGCCGCCGTTCCATCCGACGGAGGACGACCCGGCGCGCCGGGAAAAAAAGCTGCGCGACCTGATTCCCGACAACCCGAACCGCCCCTACGACATGAAAGAGCTGATCGGGTCGGTGGTGGACGAAGGATACTTCTACGAAGTGCAGCGGGATTTCGCGGCCAATATCGTGGTCGGCTTCGCCCGCCTGGGCGGAAGATCGATCGGGATCGTGGCGAACCAGCCGGCCCATCTGGCCGGCTGCCTCGACATCGACGCCTCCGTCAAGGCGGCGCGCTTCATCCGGTTTTGCGACTGCTTCAACCTCCCGATCGTGACTTTCGTCGACGTGCCGGGATTTTTGCCCGGGACCACGCAGGAATACAGCGGCATTATCCGCCACGGCGCCAAGCTCCTCTACGCTTACGCCGAGGCGACGGTGCCCAAGATCACCGTCATCACCCGCAAGGCCTACGGCGGCGGCTACATCGTGATGTCGAGCAAGCATCTGCGAGGCGACATCAACCTGGTTTACCCGACCGGAGAGGTCGCGGTCATGGGCCCCGAGGGCGCGATCAACATCGTCTTTCGCGAGGCGCTGGAAAAAGCCCAGGACCCGGTCAAGGCGAGGGAGGAGCTGGCGGCGAACTACCGCGAGACCTTCGCCAATCCGTTCAAAATCGCCGAGCTCGGTTACGTCGACCAGGTGATCTATCCGGAGGAGACGCGGCCGATGCTGATCCGCTCGCTCGAGATGTTGAAGAACAAGCGCGACCAGAACCCGCCCAAAAAGCATGGGAATATACCGCTCTAAAGAAGGCGCGAGGCGCGAGGCGGGAGGCAACAGGAAAGAAAAATCCTACTCGGGCCTCACGCCTCTTGCCTCATGCCTGGGTTCGTATGTTTAAGCGCATCCTCATCGCCAACCGAGGCGAGATCGCCGTGCGCATCGTGCGCGCCTGCCGCGAGCTCGACATCGAGACCGTGGCGGTCTATTCCGAGGCGGACCGCGAATCGCTGCACGTCAAATACGCCGACCACGCCTATCTGGTCGGGCCGCCGCCTTCCACCGAGAGCTATCTCGCCATCGACCGGATTCTGGACGCGGTCAAGAAGAGCGGCGCCGACGCCGTCCATCCGGGCTACGGATTTCTCGCCGAGAACAGCGAGTTTGCCCGCGCGTGCGAAGATGCGGGAGTCACCTTCATCGGCCCCTCGCCCAAGGTGATCGACGAGATGGGCGACAAGGTGAAGGCGCGCGCGCTCATGAAGGCCGCCGGCATCCCGGTCGTGCCCGGCTCCGACATTCTCGGCTCCGAAGAGGAAGTGGCCCAGGCGGCGGCCGTCGTCGGCTATCCGTTCATGCTGAAGGCGGCCGCGGGCGGCGGGGGCAAAGCGCTCCGGATGGTCCGCACGAGCCGGGAGATAACGGCGGCCTATCGCGCCGTGCGCTCCGAGGCGGCCTCCTCCTTCGGCGATTCGCGGCTCTATATCGAAAGATACCTCGAGCACCCGCGCCACGTCGAAGTGCAGATCCTGGCCGACAGGCACGGCAAAGTGATCCACCTCTACGACCGGGACTGCTCGATCCAGCGGCGGCATCAGAAAATCATCGAGGAATGCCCGGCGCCGTCGCTCGACTACCGGGCGCGGCGCAACATCGGCAGGATCGCGATCCAGGGCGCGCGCGCGGTCGGCTACGTCGGCGTCGGCACGCTCGAGTTCCTGCTCGACCGCAACATGAACTTCTACTTCCTCGAGATGAACACGCGGCTCCAGGTCGAGCACGCCGTCACCGAGAGGGTGGTCGGGATCGATCTCGTCAAAGCGCAGATCGAAGTGGCCGACGGCGGCTATCTCCCCTGGCGCCAGCGCCACATCAAGCCCACCGGCCACGCGATCGAGTGCCGCATCTACGCCGAGGACCCGGAGAACGATTTCATGCCCTGTCCCGGCAGGATCGAAGGGCTCCGGCTGCCCGAAGGCCTCGGCGTGCGCAACGACTGCGGCGTCTACGAAGGCGCCGAGGTGCCGATCCATTACGACCCGATGATCGCCAAGCTGATCGTCTGGGGCGAGGACCGGGTCGAGGCGATCGTGCGCATGCGCCGGGCGCTGCGCGAGTACCAGGTGCGCGGCATCAAGACCAACATTCCTTTTCACCAGTGGATCCTCCGCCACCCGCGCTTCATGGCGGGGGACTTCAACACCGGCTTCATCGACGAGGAGTACCGCTACCTCCGCAAGGAGGAGATCCTGCCGCACAAGGACATCGCGCTCGCCTCGGCGGCGATCGCCGCGCTCGGCCGCGAGCACGAGCGGGCGGTGCGGATGGTCGAGCGGGGCGCGACGGAAAAATCGCGCTGGCGCGACTCGGGAAAAAGAATGTCGCTCCGCTCGGTCCCGGCGCTGTCCGGGCGCGGGTGGAAGGAAAACAAGTAGGGGCGCGATTCATCGCGCCCAGGCACGCAACGTCCTATGGCCTTTATCGCTAGATTAGGGGAGAAGACCTACACCGTCGAGATCGAGGAGATCGGCAAGTCGCTTTACCGCGTCGCGGTGGACGGCAGCGAGTTCCTCGTGGACGGGAAGAAGACCGGGCTTACCAACTACTCGCTGATCGTCGACAACCGCTCCTTCGAGGTCGAGGTGGATATCAAGGAGGACGAGTACCGGGTCCTGGTGGACGGGAGAAACTACCATATCGATCTCGTCGACGAGAGGCGGGTGCGTCTCGGCGGCCTGCAGCTGGGCATCGAGCTTCAGGGCCGGCAAAACGTCTCCGTGCCGATGCCCGGCAAGGTCATCGCCGTGCTCGTTGCCGAGGGCGACAAGGTCGAGAGGGGGCAGGGGCTCGTGATCGTCGAGGCGATGAAGATGGAAAACGAGGTGCGCTGCCCGATCAACGGAGAGGTCAAGGAGGTCCGGGTCAAGACCGGCGACGCGCTGGAAGCGGGCGCGGTCCTCGCCGTGGTCGAATAAATCTTGCCGCGCGCGCCACAAATTTGTTGTCAAGCTTTTTTTTTCATGCTATATCCCCAAAAAGATGGTTCCACGGAAAGTTTTTTTCACCAAGGGCGTCGGAGTCCACAAAGAAAAACTCGCCTCGTTTGAGTTGGCCCTCCGCATGGCGGGCCTCGCGCACTGCAATCTCGTCCTCGTCTCGAGCATTTTTCCTCCCGGGTGCAAGCGGATGCCGAAGGAAGAGGGGCAGAAGCTGCTCCGCCCCGGCGAGATCGTCTTTTGCGTGTACGACCGCGAGAGCACGAACGAGCCGAACCGGCTCGTCGCCGCCTCGGTCGGGGGCGCGATTCCCCCCGACGAGAGTCAGCACGGCTATCTCCCCGAGCATCATTCGTTCGGCGAGACCGACGAGAAGGCCGGCGACTACGCCGAGGACCTGGCGGCGAGCATGCTCGCGACCACGCTCGGCATCGAGTTTAACCCGGACACCGCCTGGGACGAGCGCGAGCAGATCTTCAAGATGTCGGAAAAGATCGTCCGCACCACCAACATCACCCAGTCCGCGATCGGGAACAAAGAGGGATTGTGGACCACCGTGTTCGCCGCCTGCGTCTTCATCAACGACGACCAGCCCAACAACGACACTAAATAGCCGGCAGCTATCAGCCGTCAGCTTTCAGCTTTATTTTTGCTGACGGCCGACCGCTTCTTAGCTATTTTTTAGCTAGATACGCCACGCCGATGCTCAGGCCGTAAAGCAGCAGGAGCGGCACCGTCAGCAGGATCTGCGAGACGATGTCGGGCGGCGTGAGCACGGCGGCGAGAATAAATATCAAGACGACGGCGTAGCGGAACTGGCGGATCATGAACCTGTGGTCGATCAGCCCGATGCGGGTCAGGAAGTAGGCGACCACCGGAAGCTCGAAGGCGATCCCGAGCGCGAGCACGAGCCGGGAGGCGAACGAGAGGTACTCGCCCACGCGGATCGCGGGGCGGACCTGGATCGCCTCGTAGCGCCGGATGAGAAAGCCGAACCCGAGCTGGAAAACCACGCTGTAGCAAAACCAGGCGCCGAGCAGGAAAAACAGGGTGCCGAAGAAGACGAAGCTCCGCGCGTAGCGTTTCTCGTGCTCGTAGAGGCCGGGGGCGATGAAGCGCCAGAGCTGCCACAGGATGACCGGCAGGGCGACGATCAGCCCGGCGATGAAGGCCACTTTCATTTTGGTGAAAAAGGCCTCGATGACGGCGGTGCCGATGAGCGTCAGGCCGGGGCTGTCGATCCGCGTGAGGGGGCGGGTGAGGAAAAAGAAAAGCCGTTCGACGTTGGCGTAGCAGACGGCGAAGCCGACCGCGACGGCCAGCAGGGATTTGATCAGGCACGAGCGCAGCTCCGACAGGTGCCCGGTGAACGGCATCCGGGCGTCCGCGAACGCCTCGCTACTTGAATTTTCTTTCACTCTCGTCCGCGGGGGCCGGATGGCCGGGGGGAGGCGCGGCGGAGGTCTCCGCGCCGGCGGCCGGGTGGGGCTCCGCTTCCGGCGCCTTCCGGGAAGACTCGTCGATGTCCCTCTCTACGTGGCTCAGCTCTTCTTTCAGCTCGTCGGTGGCGCGGCGAAACTCCGCCAGTCCCTTGCCCAGCGCGCGCGCGATTTCCGGGAGCTTTTTCGGTCCGAGGACGATCAGGGCGAGCGCCATGATCAAGATCAACTCCGGCATGCCGATGCCGAACATTTTTTTCTACCTCCGGATGTAAGCTAATCCATTTCCTAAACGGAGGCAATAGGCGGCCGAGCGATCGGAGCGCGGAAAAAGGGAGCTTCGCGGTGTCTCGCGGCCTACTTTCTCGCCGTTCCCGGCGGAGCTTCGTTGATCAATACCCAGAAGACGCCGAGCTTCTTGACGGCGTCCACGAATTGATGGAAATCGACCGGCTTGACCACGTAGGCGTTGACGCCGAGCTTGTAGGTCTCGATCAGGTCCTGTTCCTCGCGCGACGAGGTGAGCGCCACCACGGGAATCATCTTGAGCTGGGTCTCGCCCCTGATTTGCCGCAGGACTTCGATCCCGTCCACTTTGGGCAGCTTCAAGTCCAGCAGGACGACCGCCGGATTGGACGACTCGCGCGCGGCAAAGCTTCCCCGGCGGTACAGGTAGTCCAGGGCCTCCGCCCCGTCGCGGACGACGTCGACTTCGTTGGCCAGGTTGTGCTCGGCCAGCGCCAGCATGGTGAGCTCGATGTCGTTGGCGCTGTCTTCAACCAGCAGGATGCGCTTGGGTTTTTCCATGAAAATCCTCCTTGACGAATTTGGGCAGTGAGAAGTAAAAAGTCGCGCCGCCGTCTACCGAGCCTTCGGCCCAGACGCGGCCCCCGTGGCGCAGGATGATGCGGCGCACGCTGGCGAGGCCGATGCCGGTGCCCTCGAAGGCCTCCGCGCTGTGCAGCCGCTGGAAGACGCCGAATAATTTGTCCGAATATTGCATGTCGAACCCGACGCCGTTGTCGCGGACGAAAACCACCGTTTCGTCCGGGCTGTCGCCGATGCTGTCGATCTCGATCACCGCTTTTTCGCGCTTGCGGGTGAATTTGAGCGCATTGGAGATCAGGTTCACCAGCGCGAGGCGCAGCAGGGCGGGATCGCCGGACGCCAGGGGGAGGTCGCCGATCTTCCACTCGATTGCCCGCCCCTGGGTGTCGTATTGAAGGTTCTCCAGGGCTTCCTTGGCCAATTGCTGGAGGCTCAGAGGGGTGTTCTGCATCTCGACCCGCCCCATGCGCGAGAAGGCCAGGAGATCGTCGATCAGGTTTCTCATCTGGTGGGCCGACTTGAGGATGGTCCCCAGGTAGCGGCGGCAGTCCTCGTCGAGCTTTTCCGCCGCTTTTTTTTGCAGGATCTCCGCGAAGCCGGTGATATGGCGGACCGGCGCGCGGAGATCGTGCGAGACCGAGTAGGAAAACGCGCTGAGCTCCCGGTTCCTGTCCTGCAGCTGCTCGTTGCGATGGCGGAGCTCGGCTTCCTTCTGGGACAGGCCCTCGGCCATCTGGTTGAATTTGCCGGCGAGCCGCTCGATCTCGTCGCCGCTGTGCACCTCGATGCGGCGGCTGTAGTTGCCGGCGGCGATCTCGTCGGTCAGCAGGGCGAGATTTTTGAGCGGCAGGATCATCCGCCGGGCGATGGCCCATGCGGCCGTGCCCATCAGCAAGAAAATCGCGAACGACGTCAGAAGGATGCTCCGGGTGAGCCGGTCGATGGGCGCGTAGGCGACCGCCGCCGGAGTCACATAGACGACGGCCCAGCCCAGGTCCGTGAGCGACATATAGGCGCCGAGCTTTTCATCGCCTTCGATCGGGTTGAACCATTGGCCCGCGCCCCGCTGTCCCGCCAGAGCGGCCCGGACGGAAGGGACCGAGCCGAAGTCCGTCTGTTCCTGCACGTACTTGGGATTGGACTGATGCGCCACGATCAAGCCGTGCTGGTCGGTGATGTATCCCCAGCGCTGGCGCTTCTCGCTTTCCCCCCCTTCGTGGCCGATTTTGGAAAGCTCCGCCAGCTTGAGCCCCCCCGCCCAGATGCCGGCGAGCTTGCCGCCCGGCCCGAACAGCGGCGCGGCCACGGTGACGGTCGGCCGCTGCGTGACCGTGGAGATGTGCAGGTTGCTGATGATGGTCTGGCCGGAGAAGAGCAGTTTTTTATACCACGGCGTGAAGGCCACCTCGGCGCGCGCGAGCCCGGCTTGAAAATCGTACGGCTCGACCAGGTAGACCGAGCCGTCGGCGCGCAGCAGCATGACGTACTCGAATACGCTCGCGTGCTCGAAGATCGCCGCCGCGATGCGCCGCTCCGGCGCATCTTTCGCCGCCAGCCCCTGCGTCCCGGCGCCGCTAAACTCGGGCCGGGCGAGCAGGTCCGGCGTCAACCCCGCGGCCGCTTCCAGGAGCGAGCGCGCGTTATCGAGATAAAAACCGACGGCGCTGGCGTAAACCTGCACGCTGTTGAGGTTGGCCTCGTTGGCGCGCTCCCGCATGATGGACCGGCCGATAAAGATCGCCACGAAGCCGCTCGCCAGGGCGGTCAGGCACACGGCAAGCATGACCAGGGCGGACAGCTTGCCGGATAATTGAAGGTTCCCGAATCTCATCTAGCGTTTTTCGGCGAGGACTTCCTTGAGCAGCGTTTCGTCGTAGATTTGAGCCACCGGGATTTTCGCCTTGAGCATGCCGAGCTCGATCATCACCGACTGGATCTGCTCCAGCGAGGCCGCGTCGTTCTGCCCGTCCGGCGGCCAGCGCAGGAGCTGGATCTTCCGTCCGACTTCCGCGCTGAGCTCCATCCACTTGGCGAGCACGGCGCGGGCGCGATCGGGATTGCGGTTGATCCATTCGACCGCTTGCAGATGGGCGCGGAGAAACGCTTTCACCGTCTTGGGTTTGTGGCGGTAAAGCTCGGCGCTGAATGTGATCATCGTCGTCATCATGCGCTCGAAGGGCGGGCCGCCGATGATCCAGTCGAGCACTTTCCCGTCGCCGCGCAGAAGGGATTGGCTGAAGAAAGGCTCGTACATGGCGGCCGCCGCGACGTTGCCTCCGGCGACGGCCAGCCCCATATTGGCGAAGGACATCTCCACCAGCTTGTAATCCCGGATGTTCTCGATCTTCAGCCGGGCTTTGACGGCGACTCCCTGGATGCTGTTGGCCGCATTGACGGCGATCACCTTCCCTTGCAGGTCCTGCCATCCTTTCACGTGGTTGGCGACGAGAACGGGGGAAGCCGGATGATCGCGATCGGCGAAACTATTGCCGGCGGCGGCCATGACTTTATCCGGCACGAGCCCCGCGGCGGCGGCGGAAAGGAGCGGCACGCTGCCGGCGTTGCCCAGGTCGATGGAACCCGCCGCGATGGCTTCGATGACGGCGGCGCCGCCCGGATACAGTTTTTTCTCCAGCTTCAGCTCGATGCCTTGCTTGCGGTCGAGCCCCTGCTCCTGGATCACGAAAATGGGAAGGTAGTCCTGCGCCAGATAGACCCCGACCCGGAGCGAGGACTGCTCCGGGGCCGCCGTCTTTTGGCAGGCGGCCAGACCCGCGCACGCGGCGAGAGCCGCCAGCGCGAACAGCGGGAAGCGGGCTGTCGCACGCGTTTTTTCCGGTGCCGCGGCCGTACTCGGGAAGTCCATCTTTCTTTTTTCGGCGCTCAATTTTCCAGGGGCAGCCTGACCGTAAAGGTCGACCCTTTTCCCGGCTCGCTCTCGACGTCGACGGTGCCCCCCAGGATCTGCGTGAACTTCTGGACGATGTACAATCCCAGTCCGACGCCGCCGTAGAGCCGGGTCTCGGAGCTGTCGACCTGGTAGAACTTTTCGAAGATGCGGGGAATTTTTTCCGCCGGGATGCCGATTCCGGTGTCGGCGACTTTAAGCTCCACCCATATCGGCGCCCCGCCCCGGCTGCCGGTTTTGCCGGCCGCCTTCGCCGACGCGGGCGCGGAAGAGCCGACGCCGAGCCTGACGGTGACCCCGCCCTGGTCGGTGAACTTGACCGCGTTGTCCACCAGGTTGAGAATGATCTGCCTCAGCTTGCCGCCGTCGGTCACGAAAGGCACCGGCTCGGAAGGATAGTCCCAGTCGAGCGCCAGATGGTGCTTGTCGCGGGTGAGCTCGTAATCCGATTTGAGGTGGGCGAGAAAGTCCGAAAGATTGACCAGATGCCGCTCCGAGAGGACGGCGTGCGACTCGATCTGGGTGGTCTGCATGATGCTGTTGATCATGTGGAGCTGCTCGGCGGCGCGGCTGAGCACCTTTTGCAAAGCCTCTTCCTGCTGCGGGTTGATGTCGCCGAGCATTTTTTCCCGCACCATGCCCGTATAACCCATGACCACGCTGAGAGGCGTCCGGAGCTCGTGCGACATGACGCTCAAGAATTCGTCCTTGACCTTGTTGGCCTTCTGGAGATCGTCGGCCTGGTTGCGGCTTTGCTCGAAGAGCTGCGCGTTGTGGATCGCGATGGCGGCCTGGCCGGCGAGCGTGTTGAGAAACTCGATCTCGCCCGGGGTGAACTCGTGCTCCCGTACGGTGTAGAGGCCGAGGATCCCCAGCACTTCGTCCTTGACGATCAGCGGAACCCCGATATACGAAATCAGCCCGTATTTGCGGAAAAACCCCTGGTTGTGGGTGCGCGGATCTGTCCCGATGTCGCGGACCGACAGCGGGGCTTTGGTCTCCACGATGTCCTTGGACCGTCCGTCCAGGAGCTTCCGCCGCTGGGCTTTCCATTCCGGGTCGTCGAGACCGCGGCAGGCGAGCGACTCGAGCTCCTGCGTCTCGCGGTTCAGCAGCCGGACCGTGCTCGCCGCCGCGATGGGAAGAAAAATCTCGATCTTTTCCAGCAGGACCTTGAGAATCGTGTCGAGCTCGAGCGTCGAGGTGATGGCGAGGTCGATCTCGTGCAGCGCCCGGATGCGCTCTAGGTTTTGCTCGGTTTCTTCGTTGAGGCGCGACTTCTGGATAGCGATGCCCATCTGGTCGGTGATCGTCTGCAGCAGATGGACCTCCTCCGGATCGAACACCCGCTGCGAGCGGCTGCCGAGCTGAAAGACTCCCAGCACGTCCTCGTCGGCCCGGACCGGGATGACGATGGCCGATTGGACGTTTTCCCTTTTCCAGGCGTTGAATGCTTTGCTGCCCTGGACGTCTTCTTCGATGTGCGGCGCCTTCAAGGTCGCCGCGCGCGACGCCAGTATCCCGCCCGTCACGCCGTCGGCGCGCTGATTGTGCCGGCCGACGTTCTCCGGGTCCTGGTAGCCCCACGCGGCCGCCGGCGTGACCACTCCGGTGCGCCGGTCGAACAGCCGGATCACGCCGATGTCGAACGAGCCGATGGAAATCGCCTTTTCCAGGATCCGGTCCAGCACCGCCCGCCGGTCGGGCGAAGTGAGAATGATCTGGCTGATCTCCTGCAGTGTTTGCAGCTCCCGGTAGCGTTTGCGGAGCGCGTCCTCGGCCCGCTGTTTCTCCTCGCGCAGACGCTTTTCCCTGAGTGAGCGCACGACCGCCTCGCCGAGGCGCGTCATGTGGCCTTTGAGGATATAGTCGGCCGCGCCCATCTTGATGCTCTCGACCGCGACTTCTTCGCTGATGCTGCCCGTGACCACGATAAAGGGAATATCGAGGCCGCGCCCCAGGAGAATCTCCAGGGCCTTGGGCGCGTTGAAAGTCGGGAGGGTATGGTCGGCTAGAATGACGTCGGGCCGCTTCTCCAGCTCCGCCAGATAGTCCTCCATCGTGTCGACGCGCTTCCAGGCGGGGTCGAACCCGGCCCGCTCCAGCTCGTAGACCATCAGCTCGGCGTCGGCCGGCCGGTCTTCCACAATCAGCACATTGAGCGAGGTGGCCATAAGCTCTCTATCTCGCTCCTAGGCCGAAGGGGGTTGATTGAGCAGCAGCCAATAAAGCCCCAGACCCCGCACCGCCTCGGTAAACTGCTCGAAGTCCACCGGCTTGACGATGTAACTGTTGACGCCCAACTTATAGCTCTCGACGATGTCGCACTCTTCGCGCGACGAGGTGAGCACGACGATCGGGATGGTCCGGGAGCGCTGATCGTCTTTGAGGCGCTTCAAGACTTCCAGGCCGTCGACCTTGGGCAGCTTCAAGTCGAGCAGGATGACCCTGGGCGGCTGGTCGATCGAGCGGCCGGCGTAAGGGCCCTGGCAGAAGATGAAGTCGAGCGCCTCGGCGCCGTCCCGCGCGATCTCGATGCGGTTGGTGAGGTTGTTTTTCTGCAAGGCGTGGAGGGTCAGCTCCACGTCGTTCGGGTTATCCTCGACCAGCAGGATCTCCACGGGTTTGTCCGTCATTGGACCTCGCCTGCCAGGGTGAAATAAAACGTCGCGCCTTTGTCGAGCTCGGCCTCGGCCCAAACGCGCCCGCCGTGGCGATGGACGATGCGCTGGACGATGGCGAGGCCGACCCCGGTCCCTTCGTATTCCTCGGCCCGGTGCAGGCGCTGAAAGACGCCGAAAAGCTTGCCGGCATACTTCATGTCGAAGCCGACGCCGTTGTCGCGCACATAGTAGGCCTGCTCGCCGTTGCCGTTCGCGCAGCCGACCTCGATGCGCGCGGCCTCCCGGGGCCGGCTGTATTTGACCGCGTTGGAGAGAAGATTCAGATAGACCTGTTTGAGCAGCGACGGGTCGGCCAGGCAGCCGGGCAGCTCCTGGACGGATATCTCGGCGCCGTTTTTAAGATCGTGGCCGAGGTCGTGCAGCGCCTCGCGGACGATTTCCATCGGCGCCACCGGGCGGCGGTTGACGGGCTGCCGGCTCAAGCGGGAGAACGCGAGCAGATCGTCGATCAGCCGTCCCATCTGCCGGGCGTTGTCGCGGATCAGGTTCTGATAGCGCCGCGCCTCCTCCGGCATATCGGCGCCGTGCTTCTCCACCAGGATGCGCGAGAATCCGTCCATGGCGCGCAGCGGCGCGCGGAGATCATGCGCCACCGAGTAGCTGAAGGCTTCCAGCTCCTTGTTGGCCGCCTCGATTTGCTTGTTACGCTCCAGAATCTCTTCTTCGAAGCGCTTGCGCTCGGACAGATCGCGGGTCACTTTGCCGAAACCGCGCAGAACCCCCTGATCGTCCCGCAAGGCGGTGATGACCACGCTGGCCCAGAAACGGCTGCCGTCCTTGCGCACCCGCCAGCCCGTGTCCTCCACGCGGCCTTCGGTCTCGGCCGTCTTCAATAAATGCGCTGGGTGGCCGCGCGCGACATCCTCGGCGGTGTAGAAACGGCTCACCTCCCGTCCGATGATCTCGCCGGCGCGATATCCTTTGATGCGTTCCGCGCCTTCGTTCCAGATGATGATGCGGCCCCGAGGGTCGAGCATATAGATGCCGTAGTCCGTGACCCGCCCCACCAATAGGCGAAAGCGCTCCTCGCTCGCGCGGAGCGCCTGCTCGGACTGCTTGCGCTCGGTGAGCGCGCGCAGAACCACGAAAGCGAGTGCGGCGGCAAAAAGACAGATCAACCCATAAGCCGTCACGATGCGCTTCAAGTTGGCGTCCCGCACGGCAAAGGCCGTGGCGCTGGGCTGCTCGATCACAACCGCCCAGCCGTAGCCGGGCACGGGCTCGTATGCGGCCAGCCGTTCTTCGTTTTCGACCGGGTTCCGGCCGATCTCGATGCCGCGTTTTCCGCTGAGCGCCTTGAGAACCACGGGCACGGCCGAATAGTCGGCGATATCGCGGTCGTCCGCGAGTTTCGGATGCGCCACCAGGCGCCCCTGCCGATCGACGACGTAGGCGAATCCCGAGGGGCCGACGTCGAGGGCCTTGACCCATTCGAGCAGCGAGCTGAGACGCAGCTGCAGGACCAGCAGGCCTACGACTTCCTGATTTTCGGCGCGCACGGGGATGGAGACCGCGATGACGTTGTATGCCGGCTCGGCGGTTCTTTTATAGGCGTCGGAAACGTGGGGCTGCCAATTCCGTCGCGCGCCTTTGTACCAGTCGCGGAAGGCAAAATTTTTGCCCCGCACCCCGGGAAGCTCCGGCGTATCCACCATCAGCGTGCCTTCGGCGTCGGTCAAAAAGAGCCGGTCGATGAAGGGAAAATCTTTCGGCACGCCGCTAAGAATTTCACCGGCCTCGTTCCACTTGCCCGCGCCGATCAGCTGGCGAAAGCGCACGCGGGTGGCGAGCGAGACCCCGATGTCCTTCAAGTGGTCGAGCCTTTGTTTGAGCGTCGCCGCGGCGAGATAAGCCAGGGATTGCCGGCGATCGTAAGTGTTGGAGGTCAGCTCCCGGTAGGACTGCAGGTAGCTGAACGCGCCGATGGCGAGGACCGGGAGAAGCAAAAGCAGGAAAAAGAAAGCCCCCGCCAGCCGCCGTTGCCGCGGCCGCTCGGAAAAGAGCCGGCCGAAAATAGATTCAGCGACGCTTTTCAAGGTAATTTTGCCCTTCGTCGGCTGATCGTTTTTGGCGGCCGATGTTGAATAGGCAGGCTTTGAGCGCCTCGGGAATTTGCTCAAAGCCGGTCGATTTGTCGAGAAAAAAGCTGGCGCCGGCCTTGAGACAGGTCTCGCGGTATTGCGAATAAGGATAGAGGGTCAGCATGATGACCATCACTTCCGGACGCTCTTTTTTGATCGCTCGCAGGACATCGATCCCGCTCCCGCTCGCCAGCCGGATGTCCAGAACGACGGCGTCGGGGCGCGCCTCCCGGATCTTTCGTATCGCCTCCGCCGCCCCCGCGGCGTGGCCCGCCATCTGGACGTCTTCCGTTTCCGAAAGCATCGCGGCCAGACGGTCGCGAATGATCGGGGAATCGTCGACGATGAAGACTTTCATGGGTGCATCCGTGAAGCGGGTCTGATCCGGTGTTGCACATACTAGGACGCTTCGCCCGGCCGAAAAATCGGCCTAGCGCTATTTTTTTTGTCGGTGTTTGTCCTACAAAGCGAGAAGGCCGGGAGAGGTTCCGTCAGGTCAGCCCCCGCTCTATGGCATAGCGGGTGAGCTCAGCGTTGGTCTTGAGGTCCATTTTTTCCAGGAGGCGGAGCCGGTAGGTGCTGATGGTTTTTACGCTGAGCGAGAGGTCCCGGGCGATTTCGCCCACTCTTTTTCCGGACGCGATGAGCCGCATGACCTGGTACTCGCGGTCGGAGAGAAATTCATGCGGCGGCCTGGGTTCGGCGGCGTCCAGGCGCGACGCCAGCTGCTCGGCCAGAAGCGGGCTCACGTCCTTTCCCCCGCCGCACACCTTGCGGATCGCTTTGACCAGCTCTTCCGGCGCGCTGTCTTTGGTCAGGTAGCCGGCCGCGCCGGCCTTCAAGACGCGCAGCCCGAACTGGTCCTCAGGATGCATGCTGAGCACGAGAACCGGGAGCTTGCCGCGGTCCCGCTTCAGATCCTTCAACACGTCGAGTCCGCCGCGGCCGGGCATCGTGATGTCGAGCAGCACGATGTCCCACGGCTCTCTGCGAACCTTCTCCAGCAGCTCGGTCGCGTTGGCGGCTTCGCCGGCGACCTTCATGTCGGGCTCGTCGGCCAGCATCTGCTTGAGACCTTGCCGGACCACCGGATGGTCGTCGGCTATCAGGATCTTAATCATGAGTGTCGACCGGTATGCGCGCCGTCACGGTGGTGCCTTTTCCCCGCGCGCCCCGGATGGCGACCTCGCCGCCGAACAAGAGCGCGCGCTCCCGCATGCCCAAAATTCCGAGCGATCTGGGATCGGAAAGCTTGTTTTTGGAAATCCCGTTGCCGTTGTCCCGTACCTGGAGGCTCACGTCTCCGTTGGTCCGCTCCAGCTTGATCCGCACTTTGGTCGCGTGCGCGTGGCGGGCGATGTTGGTGAGCGTTTCCTGGAAAATGCGGAAGAGCGCGGTCGAGCGCGGGCGGCAGAGCGAGATGTCTTCGAGCCGCGCGGCCAGCTGGCATTTGATCCCGGTGCGCTTCTGAAACTCGTGGATCTGCCATTCGATCGCCGCGGCGAGCCCCAGATCGTCCAAGACGCCCGGCCGGAGCTCGGTCGAGATGCGGCGCACGGACCCGATGGTCTGATCCATCAGCGCCAGCATCGAATCGGCTTTCTCCCGGAGCGACTCCTGATCCCTGGGCAGCTTTTTGCGCATCCACGACAGGTCCATCTTGAGTCCGGTGAGCGCCTGGCCGAGCTCGTCGTGGATCTCGCGCGCGACCCGGGTCCGCTCTTCTTCGCGGGCCGCCTGCAAGTGCGCGGCGAGCGCGCGCAGCCGCTCGTGCGAGCCTTCCAGCTCGGCCTCCGCCTGCTTCCTGGAGGTGATATCGGTCATGCAGCCGATCATGCGCAACGGCTTGCCGTTCTCGTGGATCACGCAGCCGCGGTCGACGACGAAGGCGTAAGAGCCGTCGCCGCAGCGGTAGCGGTATTCGTCGCGCCAGTTCTGCTGGCCGCCGTCGATGGCCGCCCGAATGCCGGAAACGATCCGCTCGCGGTCTTCCGGATGGAGGTTTTGAAACCACCAATCGACGGTGGCCCCGACTTTGTGGGCGGGGTGGCGGAACAGGGTCGAGGCGAACTCGTTCCACCAGACCTCGTCGGTCTTGAGGTTCCAGTCCCAGATCGCGTCGTTCGTCGCCCGCGCCACGATCCGGAAGCGCTCTTCGCTTCTCTCGAGAGCCTCTTCCGCCAGCTTGCGATGGGTGATATCGCGCGTCACCGAGAGCGCGGCGGTGATCTCGCCGCTCCGGTTGCGGAGCGGCACCGCATGGGCCTCGAGCCAGCGGCGCGTGCCTTTGAGCCCCGTCAGCTCGAATTGGATGATGCCCGATTCGCCGCGGAAAACGCTCTCGTTCAGGCCGACGAATCGCCCCCGGTGGGCCGGCTCGATCAAAGGGTAGACGCACCGCCCGACGACCTCGTCGGCGGAATCGGCTTCGATCATGGCGAGACCGGCCTGGTTCACTTTCAGGAGCGTCCCATCGGCGGCCAGGAGCTTGACGCATTCCGGCTCGGTCTGGATGACCGTGCGGAAAAGGTCTTTCTGCTCCGCCAGCGCTTTTTCCACCTGCTGACGCTCGACGGCGGCCGCGATCAAGTTGGCGATCGCCTGAAGAAAGTTGATGTCGTCGCCCGGGAAATGGCGTGGTTGGGTCGTGTGCGCGCCCATGATGCCGTACGGCCGGTCCTTGCCGTGAATGACGACGCTGATCCCGCTGACGACGCCGTGGTCCCGCAGCAGGTCCGGCCCCTGGAAGCGCGGGTCCGAGCGCAAATCTTCGATGACGACCGGCTCCCATCTCCGCAGGGTATAGGCCGCCTGGGAAGCCCCCTCGGTCGCTACGGCCGCATGGCCGACCAATCCGTCCTTCCAGCCGACGCCCGCGCGGAGGAGCAGTGATTTTTCGTGCGGCTGGAGCTCCATAACCTGGACGTACTCCACCCGAAGCGTGTGCGCGGCGAGAATAACGGCTTCGTCCAGCAGGGCCGAGACGTCGCGGCGCGAGAGCGCGAGGCCGCCCAGATGCGATACGACGCCTTGCTGCAGCGTGTGCACCCGGAGGTCCTGGTTGGCTTTCTCCAGGGCGGCCGCTTGCTGCAGCATCTTCTCGTGCAGCTGGGCGTTGTGGATGGCGATGGCGGCGTGGCCCGCCAGCGCAGTGAGAAACTCGATTTCGTCGCTGTTGAACTCGCGCTTCCCCTTGGTATGGAAGGAAAGGACGCCCAGCTTTTCCCCCTTGGCCGCCAAAGGGATTCCGAGAAAGCAGAGAACTCCTTTCTCGAGGAGAAGCTCCCGGTTTTTACTGCGGCGGTCGGCCAGGACGTCCCGGATCACCAGCGGTCCGTCCGCTTGAAAAGCGGCCCAGGAGAGTCCGCCCTTTCCGCTGAACGCTCGCAGCTCGTCCGGGGTCAGGTTCCACCACGCGCCGAGGTCCAGGGCCCCGGTTTCCCGGTTGACCAGCCGGATGCTGCCGCTCGAGTGCGGCAGGAAGGAGAAGCTCTTCGCCGCCAGGAGGCCGAGCACCGCGCGGAGGTCGAGCGTCGATGCGATGGCGATGGCGATGTCGCGGAGCGCGGTGATGCTCGGAAGGCTCGGAGATGGTTCTTGTTTCGGCTGTGGCGAGGGGCGAGGATCCTGGGAAGTCTCCATACAGGCTTTCCCGTGAAAGCGTGCGATTATCTCACTCATGGCGAGACAGCGTCAAGACCGCCCATTGGCAGCGCCCGCTTCGGGTGTTAGGTAAAAGACTGCCATGGCGCTCCCGGCGGTAGTGATCGACGCGGAATACTTGAAGCATGACCCCGGCCGGTTTCATCCGGAGCGGCCCGAGCGGCTCAAAGTCCTGCTCGATCTCGCGGGCGGGCTGGACGCGGGGGCTTTCCGCTTGATGCCGCCGCGTCCGGCGGCTCTGGACGAGATCGAATCGTGCCACGACCGCGGCTACATCGAGCTCGTGCGCTCCACTTCCGAAGCCAATCGCCACGCGCTCGACGGCGACACGGTGACTTCCCGCGACTCGTTCGGCGTCGGCCTGTTGGCCGCGGGCGGATTCCTGACGCTCCTCGACGCCATCGCCGTGGGAGAGGCGTCGGGCGGCTTCGCCCTGGTGCGGCCGCCGGGCCATCACGCGCTGAAGGACCGCGCGATGGGCTTTTGCCTGTTCAACACGGTGGCGATCGGCGCGCATCACGTGCGGCGCCGTTACGGCGCCCGGCGCGTCCTGGTCATGGACTGGGACGTGCATCACGGCAACGGCACCGAGGCCGCCTTTTATCGCGACCCTTCGGTGCTCTATCTCTCCACCCATCAGTATCCCTACTATCCCGGCACGGGCGCCGCCGCCGACGTGGGCGCAGGGGCGGGGGAGGGGTTTACGGTGAATGTCCCGCTGCCCGCGGGGTGCGGCGACGAGGAGTATCTCAGGGTCTTCAAGGACATCGTCGTTCCGATCGCGGACAAATACGCGCCCGACTGGATTCTGGTCTCCGCCGGCTTCGATCCGCACCGGCGCGACCCGCTGGGCGGCATGAACGTGACCGAGAGCGGCTTCGGCGCCCTGGCCGCCATGCTGCTGCGCTTGGCGGAGAAGCACGCGGGCGGCCGGATCGCGTTCCTGCTCGAGGGCGGCTACGACCTGGCGGCGCTTAAAAATTCGGTCGCCGCCGTGCTGCAGGCGATGCGGGAGCGGCCGGGCGTCGATCTTTCCGAGGCCGGCGGCGCGGCGATCGAGCCGCTGGTGCGCCAGATATTACGGGTGCAAGAGAAATATTGGGCTTTATGAATAATTTTTGGCTCTAAGTTGTGAATTTTAAATTCAAAATTAAGAATTCAGCGTTCAAAATCCGCCCTTCAGCTATTGACCCTCCGGCCGGACTGATCTATTTTTAGGGCTCGTTAAAAAGGACCGATATGAGAGAAACAGAGCCGCGGCGCGTCGTCGTGACCGGTTTGGGTCTGGTAACCCCGCTCGGCACGGGCTTGGAGAAGAACTGGGAGGCGGTTACGGCCGGCCGCTCGGGCATACGGCCGATCACCCGCTTCGGCAACACGGAGTTCTTCGCCAGCCGGATCGCCGGCGAGGTGCCGGACTTTCGCGCCGAAGATTTCATCGAGCCGAAAGAGATCAAGAAGATGGATCTCTTTATCCAGTACAGCGTCGCCGCCGCCCGGATGGCGGCCGAGGACGGCGGCTTCAAAATAGCGCCGGAAGAGGCGGCGGGGGCCGGCGTGATCATCGGCGTCGGGCTCTGCGGTCTCGAAACGATCGAGACCTACCACAAGGCCTATCTCGAAGGCGGCCCGCGCAAGATCTCGCCTTTTTTCATTCCCAAGGTCATTTCCAATCTCGCCCCCGGCCAGATCGCGATCCGCCACGGCGCCAAGGGAGTGAACTGGACTCCGACCTCCGCCTGCGCCTCGGGGAACCACGCCATCGGCGAGGCGTTCCAGCTGATCCGCCGGGGGCTGCAGGACTCCGTCATCGCCGGCGGCGCCGAGGCCGCGATCACGCCGCTCGGCGTGGGCGGCTTCGCCTCGATGAAGGCGCTCTCGACCAGGAACGACGATCCCGAGCGCGCGAGCCGGCCGTTCGACAAGGAGCGCGACGGCTTCGTCATCGGCGAGGGCTCCGGCGTGCTGATCCTCGAAGAGAGGGGGCGGGCGCTTCAGCGCGGCGCGAAAATTTACGCGGAGATCATCGGCTACGCCACCAACGGCGACGCCTACCATATCACTTCGCCGGCGCCGGAGGGCGAAGGCGCGGCGCGCTGCATGGCGCTGGCGCTCCAAGACGCCGGCATCCGGCCCGACGAAGTGAGCTATATCAACGCCCACGGCACCTCCACCGAGTACAACGACTTGAACGAGACGCAGGCGATCAAAACCGTCTTCGGCGCCGACGCCTATAAAATTCCGGTGAGCTCGACCAAGTCGATGACCGGCCATCTCCTGGGCGCGGCGGGCGCGGTGGAGGGGGTCTTCAGCGCGCTCGCGCTTCACCACGGGGTCGTTCCTCCGACCATCAATTATGAAAATCCCGACCCCCGGTGCGATCTCGACTATGTCCCCAACCGGGCGCGCAAGGCGGATATCCGGATCGTGCTCTCCAACTCCTTCGGCTTCGGCGGCACCAACGCCTGCGTGATCTTCAGGAGGGCTGAGTGAGAAGCTCCCACATCAGAAGCGTCATTCTCGGCACCGGCTCGGAGCTCCCTTCGCGGGTGATTACCAACGCGGCCCTGGAGCGGCTGGTCGACACCAGCGACGAATGGATCACGTCGCGGACCGGCATCAAGGAGCGGCGCGTCCTGGAAGACGGCAAAGGCAACGCGAACATGGCGCACGCCGCTTCGGTGCGCGCCCTCAAGGACGCCGGGGTGGAGCCGAAGGACCTCGACGCCATCATCATGGGCACGGTGACGCCCGACTACCCGTTTCCCAGCTCCGCTTGCGTCCTCGAAGACCTGCTCGGCGCGCGGAAGGCCTTTTCTTTCGACGTGAACGCCGCCTGCTCGGGATTTTTGAACGCGCTCGCGGTGGCCGATTCGATGATCCGAACCGGCCAGATCCGCCACGCTCTGGTGGTCGGCTCGGACGCCCTCAGCCGGCTCCTCAACTGGAAGGACCGGGGCACGTGCATTCTCTTCGGCGACGGCGCGGGCGCGGTCGTGGTCGGCGCGTCACACGACGGCCATCGGGGAATTCTCAGCACCAAGCTGCGCACCGACGGCTCTTACGTGAAAACTCTTTACGTCCCGGCGGGCGGCTCGCTCAGGCCGGCGACGGCCGAGACGGTCAAAAAAAACGAGCACACGATCACGATGAACGGCAAGGAGGTTTTCAAGGTGGCGGTGCGCTCGATGGAGGAGATCAGCCGGGCGGCGCTCGAAGAGGCGGACGTGTCGATCGATGAGATTTCGCTGGTGATTCCGCACCAGGCCAATCTGAGAATCATCTCCGCGCTGGCGGAGCGCTTGAAGATCCCGATGTCCAAGGTCATGGTGAACCTCGACCGCTACGGCAACACCTCGGCCGCGTCCGTGCCCGTGGCGCTCGACGAGGCGCGGCGCGAAGGGCGCATCCGCCACGGCGACATCGTGCTGCTGAACGCCTTCGGCGCGGGGTTTGCGTGGGGAGCCGCCGTAGTAAAGTTTTAAAAAAGTTTCGAGTTTATAGTCCCAGGTTTCGAGCCCCCGCCCAAACTTTAGCCGTAACTCATAGCCGAAACTCAAAAACGAAAGGATAAGTTGCAAGCTCTAGTTTCGGGTCGGAGCCTCCTCATCCCGACTTGAAACTGGAAACCCTGAAACTCGAAACTTTTTTTATGCCCCATTTCCAAGGCGAATTCGGCCTCCAATTCGTTACCCATCTGGCCAATCATTATTCCGTGCGCGATCTCGTCCGGCTCGCCCGGCTCGGGCATGACAAAGGCTTCGCGCAGATCTGGGTCAACGACAACGTCCGCTACCGCGGCCAGCTCGTCGTGTTGACGGCGATCGCCGCCGAAGTTCCGATCCGCGTCGGCACGGCGATCCTCGTGCCCTATTTCCACCAGCCGCTCGATCTCGCGGGCTCGCTCGGCGCGCTCTCCGAGCTCTCGGACGGGCGCGAGATATGCGTCGGGCTGGCGCGCGGCGACCTGGGGCAGGCGCCGCAGCACGTGGAGATGACCCGGCCGATCGCGATGGTGCGCGAGACGGGCCAGTTTCTCCGCCGCGCGGTCGACGGCGAGGAGATCGCCTACGCCGAATTCCCCCTGCTCTGCGAGTACTACCGCCTCAACCGGGAAGGAAAATTTCGCCTGGCGTTCGAAGCGCGCGCGCCGTTTTGTTTTCTCTCCGGCGGCAACGGGCCGCAGTCGCTCCGCATGGCCGGCAAGACGATGGACGGCGTGATCTCCTCCGGCACGTTCATTCCGATGCTGCGCGCGGGCCGCCAGGGGAAAATGCTGGCGGACGCCGACGCGTCGGCGCGCGAGGCCCGGCCCGGCAAGCGGCTCCGCAAGATGTGCGAGCTGAACGTCTCGATCTCGCGGAACCGCGCGCAGGCGTTGGAGTTTCCCAAGCGGCAGGCGGCGCACTCGGTGCTGCAGTGGGAGGCGCTCGGCTTCAGCGACGAGGAGTACGACCGGCTCGGCGTCCGGCGCGAAGAGGTGCTCCGGCTGAAGGAATCTTTCCGTTCGGGCGCCACGGTCGAAGAGGCGGCCAAGCTCGTGAGCGACGACATCGTGCGCGCCTGCTACGTCGCGGGCGGCCCGGACGAGGTGGTGGAGCAGATACTCACGCTCAGCCGCGCGGCCGGCGACCTGGGCTACGACCAGATCGCCTTCGCCAAGCTCGGACCGGACTACGACGAAGCGATCGAGCTCCTCGCGCGCGAAGTCGTCCCGGCGCTGCGGCGATAGCGCGGCCTCGTCGCGGACGGGCCGCCGTTGGGTCTAGGAAGCGCGCTTACATTCGCCGCGATGGCGTCTGGAGATGCATTCCAGACATACCGTGCCGCGCAAGAGATGTTCGGGGCGTTGGATCTCTATGTAGTTTTCGGCCGGCCAGTCAGAGCAGTTGGCGCAAAAGTGCCAGACCTCCCCCTCCGAATGTTTCCGGTAGCTCGGTTCTGGAGCGCCGCGCGATTCATCCGCCGACATGGATTACCATCGAAAACGAAAAGGGGATATATTAATAATAATACTTTACGACAGAATCACGATAATATTTTTGACGAGAAATCCCAAATCGGGTATTTACCCTCATCTTGATCGGGTTTTTACCCGATCCAAACCAGGAGGTGCCTCATGGCGAAAGATCCGGTTTGCGGCATGAGCGTCGAGGAAGGCAAGGCGGCGGCGACGTCTTCTTACGATGGCGCGACCTATTACTTTTGCGCCCGGGTGTGCAAGGAATCGTTCGACAAAGATCCCGAGAAGTATCTCAAACAAAATCGGTAGAAAAAAACTTTATGGCCATCGATCCGGTCTGCGGCATGGAGGTCGAGGAAGAGACGGCCGCCGGTACCTACGACTACCGCGGCCGGACCTATCTCTTCTGCAACCTCGGCTGTCTCGAGCGATTCAAGCAAGAGCCGGAAAAATTTCTCGCCGGCGCGCCCGAATCGAAAGCAGCGCCGCCCGGCGCCGTCTACGTCTGCCCGATGGACCCCGAAGTGCGGGAGTCCAAGCCGTCCGCCTGCCCGAAGTGCGGCATGGCCCTGGAGCCGCTTACGGTCGCGCCTCCGGCGACGCGGACCGAGTACGTCTGCCCGATGCATCCGGAGATCGTCCGGTCGGAGCCGGGCTCCTGTCCGATCTGCGGCATGGCGCTGGAGCCCAGGACCGTAACGCTCGAGGAGGAGGCGAACCCCGAGCTCGTCGACATGACGCGCCGCTTCCGGATCGCGGTGGTCCTCAGCGCGCCGGTTTTTTTCCTCGCCATGTCGGAGATGATCCCCGGCCAGCCCGTCCAGCGCCTCATTCCGCCCGGGTACCTCAATGGGCTGCAGCTCTTCCTCGCGACGCCGGTCGTCCTCTGGTGCGGCTGGCCGTTTTTTCAGCGCGGCTGGGCCTCGATCGTAAACCGCAGCCCGAACATGTTCACGCTGATCGCCATCGGCGTGGGCGCGGCCTACGGCTACAGCGTTCTTGCGACGGTTTTCCCCGGCTTGTTTCCCGATTCGTTCCGCGGCCACGGGGGCGCGATCGGCGTCTACTTCGACGCCGCCGCCGTGATCACGACGCTGGTGCTCCTCGGCCAGGTGCTGGAGCTCCGCGCCCGGAGCCGCACCGGCAGCGCCATCCGCGCGCTGCTCGGCCTGGCGCCGAAGACCGCGCGGCTCGTCCGGGACGACGGCGGCGAAGAGGATGTCCCGCTGGAGCGGGTCCGGCCCGGCGACCGCCTGCGGGTCCGGCCGGGGGAGAAAATTCCGGTCGACGGCGTGGTGCTGGAAGGCTCGGCTTCGGTCGACGAATCGATGCTGACCGGCGAGCCGATCCCGGTCGAGAAAACGGCCGGCAGTAAAGTCACGGGCGGCACGGTGAACGTCGCGGGCAGCTTCGTCATGCGCGCCGAGCGCGTCGGGGCCGACACGCTCCTGGCGCAGATCGTCCGCCTGGTGAGCGAAGCGCAGCGAAGCCGCGCGCCGATCCAGAAGCTCGCCGACGCCGTCGCCGGCTATTTCGTTCCGGCGGTGGTCTTGATCGCGCTCGCCGCTTTCATCGTCTGGGCGGCGGTCGGCCCGGAGCCGCGCCTGGCCTACGCGCTTTTAAACGCGGTGGCGGTGCTCATCATCGCCTGCCCGTGCGCTCTGGGGCTGGCGACGCCGATGTCGATCATGGTCGGCATGGGCCGGGGCGCCGCCGCCGGGGTGTTGGTCAAGAACGCCGAGGCGCTGGAGGTGCTGGAGAAGGTGGACACGGTGGTCGTGGACAAGACCGGCACGCTGACGGAAGGCAAGCCGCGCCTGACCTCGATCGCCACGCTGGGCGGCGGCGACGAGTCCGAGCTGCTGCGCCTGGCCGCCAGCCTCGAGCGCGCGAGCGAGCATCCGCTGGCGGGCGCGATCCTCTCGGCCGCCGCGGAGCGCGGGCTCAAGCTCTCCAGCGTGGAAAACTTCCGCTCGCTCACCGGCAAGGGGATCGCCGGCTCGGTCGATGGGAAAAACGTCGCGCTGGGAAATCAAAAGCTGCTGGACGATCTCGGCGTAAGCCCGGAGAAATGCGCATCCATGGCGGCGCAGCTGCAGCGGAGCGGCCAGACGGTGATGTTCGTCGTGATCGAAAACCGGCTCGCCGGGCTCGTCGGCGTGTCGGATCCGGTCAAGCCCTCCACGCCGGAGGCGATTCGAGCGCTCCATGCGGACGGCGTGCGCATCGTCATGCTGACCGGCGACAGCCGCGCGACGGCGGCGGCGGCGGCGGAAAAACTCGGGCTCGACGATTTTCAGGCCGAGGTGTCGCCCGAGCAGAAGCTGGAAGCCGTCAAGCGCTTGCAGGCCCAGGGCCGCATCGTCGCCATGGCCGGCGACGGCATCAACGACGCGCCGGCGCTGGCGCAGGCCGACGTCGGCATCGCCATGGGCAACGGGACGGACGTGGCGATAGAGAGCGCGGACGTCACGCTGGTGAAGGGCGATCTCCGCGGCATCGTGAAGGCCCGGCGCCTCTCGCGCGGCACCATGCGCAACATCCGGCAGAACCTTTTCTTCGCCTTTGTCTATAACGTGCTCGGCGTGCCGATCGCGGCGGGCGCGCTCTATCCGTTCTTCGGCATACTGTTAAACCCAGTCATCGCCAGCGCCGCGATGACGTTCAGCTCGGTGTCGGTAATCGCGAACGCGCTGAGGTTAAATAGGCTGGAGCTGTGAAGCAGTTTCATTTTTTAAATTACTTTTTTTCGATCGTGCCTCTCGCTTGAGAAATCTTACTCTTTACCTTCTTCAACAATCTCCTCGCCCAGACGAATTCGGTCGCGAGGATCGCCAGACCGAGGGGGATGACGATAAAAGCAGGGCCGGGGAGGACGATCATCGCGACGCCGATCAATAAAACCGTGAAGCCGACGACGGCGACGATCAGCCGCTTCGCCTGCTTGAGAGTGTTGAGGAAGGTGGCGTTCATGTCGCTTCAAGAATAGCGTGACATCGTTTTGCCGTAAGGACACTTCGCCGGTCTTACTGCAGGACTTCCCGCCGCTTTTTTAATTTTCTGATTTCCTCTTCGCGGAGTCTCTGAAAGCCGCTCTGCAGCGCCTGGCCGATGATCTCGGAGGTGTGTCGGGCCGAGTGGAGCCGCGCGATATAAACGAAATCGGCGCCTTCCTCGTAGAGCTCCAGCGCGCCCTCGACGGTGTCGGCCGCCACCAGCGCCTGCGCGCGGGGGCAGAGGCGCCGGACCTGCTGCAAAATGCGCAGGTTGGTCGTGCCCCGGAGGATCGCGTCGGGGATCGTCGACGCGACGATCTTCGCCGCCTCGATGTTCGCGTGGGAGAGCGTGTCCATGTTGGCGACGTCGCCGTACAGACAGCGGATGCCGCGCCGCTGGAGCTCTTCGAGCGCCACCGGGTTGAAGTCGATGACGAGAATCCGCGCCAGGGCGGCTTTGGCGCGCGCGTCCTTGGCCAAGATCTCCAGCTCCTGGAGGATCGAGCTGGCCTCGCGAAAGAAGCCGAGAAAGACGATGTGGTTCTCGTCTTCCGATTTTTCGCCCTTCGGCTCGGGCTCGCCGAACTCCTTGAAGCCGAGCCTGCCCAGGAGGGCGCTGAGCCGGCCCTGAATCTCGTGGTTGTAGGTGATGAGATAGGTGGACGCGACCGAGGTGATCGCGAACACGAACGTCAACGCCGCGACCAGGTCGGCGCTCACGTGCTTCAGGCCGAGCCCCAGGGCGGCGATGACGAGCGAGAATTCGCTCATGTTGCATAGATTGATCGCGGGGATGAGGCTCGCCCTGAGCCCGTTCCCCATCGCGTAGAGCACGGGGAAGACCGAGAGAAACCGGCTCGCCATGAGAAAGGCCGACATCGCCAGCGCGGCGCCCAGAAGCGCCGGCGTGGGCATCGGGATTTTCATTCCCAGGGCGACGAAGAAAAGCGTGACGAAGAAATCGCGGATGTTGATCACCTTGGCGATGACGTCGACGTTGTAGGGAAACGTCGACATGCTGACGCCCGCGATGAGCGCGCCGGTCTCGCGGGAGAGCCCGAGCAGGGCGGCCGCGCCGCTCACCAGGAAGCACCACGCCAGCGCGGTCGTCAGCAAAAGCTCGGGGATCTTCGCCACGAAGGCGAACAGGCGCGGCAGCACGTAGCGGCTGATCCCGAGCGCGATAAAGACCAGCCCGACGCCGGTGACGAGCGAGCTGAAAAAAATCTCCAGGCGCGGGTCGTGCAGGTTGGGCTGGACCGCGAGAAACAAAATCGCCCAGACGTCCTGGAATACGAGCACGCCGAGCGTGATCCGTCCGGGCATCGTCGTGATCTCGAACTTGTCGTACAAGAGCTTCACGACGATCAGCGTGCTGCTGAAGGCGAGCGTCACGGCGAGATAGAGCGCGTCGAAGTTGCCGCCGGTAAGCGTCATTCCTAAGAGCCACGCGAAGCCCAGGCCCAGGAGCGCGCACAGCAGGAACTGCGTGATGCCCGTGGCGAAGATCGGCCGCCCCGCGCCCAGGAGCTTCTTGAGGTCGATTTCCAGCCCGATGATGAAGAGGAGCAGGATCAGCCCGATCTCGGAAATGAGCTCGATCGCGTCCCGATCCCGCACCCAGGCAAAGCCGATCTCGGGGCCGATCACGACGCCGGCGAGTAGATAGGCGAGCAGCAGCGGCTGCTTCAGCGCCTTGGCGATGAAGGCGAACAGCGTCGCCGTCGTGAACGCGAGGCCGATGTTGGCGAGGAGGTCGAGCGGTTCCATCGAAGGTCGTGCGCTGTCCGGCCTGGGGCCGCGCTGAAGATCACCAGCGGCTTTTCCGCCGCGAGCGGCCGCCGAAGGGAGGGGGCGGGGCCGCCTCGAGCAGGCGGGTGTACTTATAGTTGAAATTTTCCAGCTTGACGCGCGGGATCTTCTGCCCGATGAAGCGCTCGATCGAGGAGATCTCCGGGAGGTCTTCGGCGATCACGATGGTGAAGGCGTCGCCCGCGGCGAGCGCCCGGCCGGTGCGGCCGATGCGGTGGACGTAGTCCTCGGGATGGTGCGGCACGTCGAAGTTGATGACGTGGCTGATCTGCTCGACGTCGATGCCGCGCGCGGCGATGTCGGTCGCCACCATGACCTCGTAGCGGCCGTTGCGGAAGCCGTTCAAGGCCTGCTCGCGCTCGCGCTGCGTGCGGTTCGAATGGAGCACGGCGACCGAGTGCCCTTGCTGCGTCAGCCGGCGCGCGACCCGGTCGGCGCCGTGCTTGGTGCGGCAGAAGATCAGCACCTGGTTGAATTCGGTGCGCCGGAGCAGCTCCTCCAGAAGCTCCTGCTTTTGGTCGCTCGCCACCGGATAGAGGGCATGGGTCACGGTCTCGGCGGGCGAGCGGCGCTGGCCGATCTCGATCGACTCGGGCTCGCGCAGCGCCCACTTGCAGAGCTGCTCTATCTCAGGCGGGACGGTGGCGGAAAAAAGCATCGTCTGGCGCGAGCGCGGGCAGCGCTCGACGATGCGGCGCACGTCGGGCATGAAGCCCATGTCGAGCATCCGGTCCGCCTCGTCGAGCACGAGGATCTCGACCTTGTCGAGCCGGACCATGCCGCGCTGCATCTGGTCGAGGAGCCGGCCCGGCGTCGCGACCAGGATGTCCACTCCCTTGCGGAGCGCGTCGTCCTGCTTGCCGTAGCCCGTGCCGCCGAAGACGACCGCGGTGCGGAGGTTGGTAAAGCGGCCGTAGTCGCGGATCGCGGTCTCGACCTGGGCGGCGAGCTCGCGCGTCGGCTCGAGCACGAGCGATCTGAGCGCGCCGTGCTGTCCGAGGCGGGAGAGGATCGGCTGGGCCGAGCCGATGAGGTCCCGCCCGGACAGCACGAGCGGGATCGCGCGCAGCTGGATCGGAGTGGGGTCGGTGTACCCGGCGGCGAGCACGCCTTCGAGCACTTTGGGTGATAGTCCTAGTTTGGAAAATGGCATAGTTGTAGTGTCTCTTATTTACTTGTTCCCGTAAAGCCTGTCGATGTAGCCGCTCTTGTCGAGCTCGGCGAGCGGGCCGGACTCGATGAACTCCGCCGGCTTGTGCTGGCCGAAGCGCGGGTTCACTTCGACCAGGTGGTTGATCACCGCCTGGACCGCGCTCTCGGAAGCGTAGGGCTTGGCCGGCACGTCCGAGGCGTAGTTCCAGGACTCCTCGAGCGCCTCGCGGTCGTTGGTGCCGAAAAATTTCCCCAGAATGCGGAAAGTGTCCTCTTTCCGCGTTTTGAAAAAGTGGATGCCCCGCACCATGGCCCGCATCGCCCTGAGCGCGAGGTTAGGTCTATCTTTAAGCAACGTTCGCCTCGTAGTCAAGCTGGAGCCCTGGTACTCGACCTTCAAATCGGACAAATTCACGAGAAAGTTCATGCCCGCCTTGCGGGCGAACAGCGTGCTCGGCGGCGTCAGCATGGTGGCTGCGACGCGGCGCGATTCGAGCGCCGTCCACATGACTTCGTTGCTGCCGACGTAGAGAAACTTGACGTCCCGGTCGGGGTCGAGGCCCAGATGGCGCACCGCGACGCGCGCGTTTTTTTCATAGGCGTCGCCGGGGCGCTGCAGGCCGACGATCTTGCCGCGCAGGTCGTTCGCGCCGGCGATCTCCGGCCGCGCCACCAGGTACATCGATGCGTAGCGGGTGAATCCCGCGAGCATCACCAGGTCGCGGTACTGCGTCGCCGCCGGCAGGAGCAGGAACGCCGACATGATCGAGAACTCCACGTCCCCGGAGACGAGGGTCATCGGCGCGACGTTGCCCGCAGTTCTCACGACCTCCGCCTGGAGGCCCTCCTCGCGGAAGAAGCCGGCCTCCTTGGCCACAAAAGGGATCGAGTGCACGACGGCGCGCGCCGCATAGCCGATGTGGATGGACTCTTTCTCCGGCTTTCCCTGGGAGCGGGCGGGCGCGCTAAAAATCAGCGGCAAAAGAAAAACGGCCGAGGCCGCAAACGCGTATTGCACAGAGCGATTTCCTATAGTGACCGCCGCGCGGTGTCAAGCGGCTCCAAGGCAAAAGGCAAGAAAATCCGGAAATCCCAACTTTCACCCTTTTACTTTTTACTTTTAACTTTCCGATGCCGGCGGGATATTTCGTCGGTCAGCCGCCGGAGCCTTGGGCTGGTCTCCACCGGATAGGTCGCCGGAGCGCGGACCGCCCGGACCGTTTCGTCGAGCGCCGCGAGCTCGGCGCGGCAGCGCGCGCGGATCTCCTCCAGCGGGGGATGCGCGCCGAGGATTCTTCCCTCTCCCATCGCCGGGAGGAGCAGCGGCTCGCCGCCGGGGAGCGCTTCGTCGCGGAGCGCGATCACGTCTTTTTTCATCCGCCCGCCGTCGCGATAGCGGAAGATCTGCTTCTGCCCCGGCCAGGAGGCTTTTCCCGGGCTCAGCTTCAACACCGGCCGCCCGTCGTGCTCGACGAGCTTGTAAGCCATGTCGAGCCAGGGGGCGTCGCCGGAGACGCCCATTTGGGTCCCGACGCCGTAGCTGTCGTAGGGAACGCCGGCTTTGGCGAGCTCCGCCAGATCGTATTCGTCCAGGCCGCCGCTGCCGATGATCTTCACGTCCTTCAGCCCCGCCGCGTCGAATACTTTCCGGGCCTCGCGCGCCAGGCCCGCGAGGTCGCCGCTGTCGATGCGCACGCCGCGGAGCCGCTCGCCGCGCGCGGCCATCTCGCGCCCCACGAGCGCCGCCTTCTCGGCGCCGGCGATCGTGTCGTAGGTGTCGATCAGGAGAATCGCGTTGTCCGGAAAGCTCTTGACGAAGGCGCGGAAGGCGTCGGTCTCGCTCTCGAAGCTCGAGACGAACGAGTGCGCCATCGTGCCGGCGACGGGGATGCCGTAGCGCTTTCCCGCCAGCACGTTGCTGGTGCCGGAAAATCCGGCCAGGTAGCTCGAGCGCGCGGCTTTGAGCCCGGCGTCGACGCCGTGCGTGCGGCGGAGCGAGAAATCGACCACGCCGCGGCCGCCGGCGGCCTCGACCGAGCGCGCCGCCTTGGTCGCGATCAGCGATTGCAGGTTCAGCTGGTTGATGATGAAAGTCTCGACGATCTGCGCCTCGACGATCGGCGCAGCGACCTCCAGGATCGGCTCGTCCCTGAAAAAAACCCGCCCTTCGGGAAGCGCCCGCACCGCGCCGGTGAAGCGGACGCCTCCCAGATAATCGAGGAAGTCGTCGGCAAAGACGCCGGTCGCATGGAGGTAGTCGATCGCCGCGCCGTCGAAGGCGAAGGCCTGGAGAAAATCGAGCGCGTCTTCGAGGCCCGCGGCGACGAAGTAGCCCCGGTTGGGCGGGTAGGTCCGGACGAACAGGCTGAAGGCGGCCGGGGCCGTCCGGCCGTTTTGAAAATAGGCCTGCGCCATGGTGAGCTGGTAGAGGTCGGTCAGCAGGGCGGAGGGAGTCTCTTTTTCCACGGCGGCGCCTCGAATTCGCGCCCGTTCAGTTTAGTGTCAAAGCGACACTAAGTAAAGCAAAGCCCGCTTAACGCTATTGATTTCCTGGAGATAATTATGTTAAGGACCTTTGGAGAAACAGTCGCAGAGAACCGTCGAACCGGAGGTGGCTTAAGATGTTTACGGACAAGGTCGAGCTCAAGGATTTCGAGAAAACGGACCCCGAATATCAAGACCTCATACGCCGCGTCCTGGCGATTCAGGCCGATTGTGAGATCGGC
>WNFL01030393.1_pt1 | contig 57876 bp, 90 predicted proteins | sample 5400361 | NCBI WGS metagenome assembly WNFL01 (sample SAMN13153351, study PRJNA577476) | soil metagenome | isolation source: 40 cm soil on Douglas fir-dominated hillslope | place: USA:California | collected 2013-09-17 | reverse complement strand
GAGGATATCATTTGTCAGGGAGGTGGAAGTTCTGCGTGTGAGCTGCTGCATATAGCCCCTTGTGTCCCAACCACTGATGTCGTTTGCTTAGCACATCTCCCACCCTTCCATCGTCTCGTACTTACATTCATTTACGACACCCACCCACCATTGTTTGGTGCTGGAACAGGTCGCTGGTGGTGAATTGTTCGAGCTGATGAATTCAGACGAGAATCATGCGAGAATGACCGAGCCGTTACTCAGGAGGATGTGGGGAGAGCTATGCAAAGCTGTTGGATGGATGCATGGAGTCGCATTGGTTCATCGCGATATCAAGCTCGAGAGTTAGTTTCAAGAGTCAGTCTTAGAACTCGCCAGACTAATGTCAATATTGCAGACATCCTCTTAACAATCAACCCCTTCCAGCACCCGGGCGAAATTGATGTTAATGCATTGCCCCAGCCCCTCGTCAAGCTGACTGATTTCGGTCTTGCAAGGTTCATTGACCCCAAAAACCCGATGCTCGCAACCCGCTGCGGTTCCGAAGCTTATGCTGCACCCGAAATCGTTACCGGTTCCCTGTACGACGGACGCAAGACGGACGCTTGGGCCTGTGGAGTGGTTCTCTACGCTCTCGCTACCCGCTCCCTCCCTTTTGATCCCAAGGTGTCACCATTATCCTCTTCTCACGGACATGGAGGCGCAAGCGGTGCGGGTGAGACTAGACGAAGCTACCTCGTGCGAATTGCGCAGGGGGTGTACACCTGGCCCGAGCATGGGACGAACGGCAGCCGACTCTCGACTGAGGGCGTGCAGAAGGTCGTCGGGAGACTCTTGGTGCGCGATCCCTCTAAACGGGCTTGGATCTGGAATATATGGGACGAGGAGTGGATGGAAGGCGAAGGCGCTGTCGTGCCTCCCAGGACGGTTGTTGAATCGAAACGTGCAAGCCAGGATACTCTCGAAGGAGAGATGGTGCTGGATGACATCGATAATGGCGGAACCAACGTGGAGGGGATGTTGGTGGACCAGCACAACATCGGGAGCGTGGCATCGCAGGAGTTGTTATAACCATGGCTCCCTGGTTAGACTGGTGTTCCTTGATTTGTGCGTGACGTTTCTTATGCTCCTCGTCGCTTTATTAGTTGTAACCGGCCGGCTGTGATTGTGTGAGGCCTCCTAAATGTCTGTTTTCACTACTATGTGTGTTGTGTTACTATCCCGTGCCATTTACCCCCAAATGATGCTCCTATTACCGTACCCACCCCCCTGTTATTGCACTGCTCCATCTTGTTGTGTCTCACGGTCGTGCTCTGTCCATGCTCTAGACGGCTTTGATAAATAGTAAATGGATCTGGAATTCGAACTTCATCTTATTACGTTGCACATGCAAATCTGGACTACATCAGAGTGAAAGCCACAAGGCAGGAATTCTCTGCATTGGTATGTCTGTATATAGCCAGTCACAAATAGAAAACACCGATATTTCATTGACCACGACGATGATAGAGTTCTGAAGGTGACGAGCACCAACCAGGCCTCCGACTTTATTGCCATCCGCGGGTGTGGAGAAAGAAAACGTAAGCGGGGGGGAGGTGATGTGATGTATGCTGCTATGGTAGTTGGGTGGTTGTGCAAGAAATACAAAAGAACCAGGATTACTCTGCGGAAGCTGGGTTGTTGGGGTAAGAAAGGCGGACGGAGGTTATCACAATCACTTGGTTTTGTTGGACGGAGGGCAGCGGGGCTGAAAGGGTCTCGCAGAAGACAGTTGCAAAAGCAAACGTATGCCAAGCGAGTAAGGCCGATGTAGTACGGCATGGGACGACAATCACGGCTTGCGATATTCACGAAGCACGGGATAAATCGTATTGAACGCGGTGTAAATCTCCTCACGGATCTGAATGGCCTCGGAGGTCAACGGTCCGGTACAAGACCAAGCCACGGAGTGGAATTTACCTTTGCACCAGTGAGCACGATCTTGCCCGACACGAAAATCAAAAGTACGACTTTTGGCTTAAGCATGCGATAGATGAGGCCCGGGAAGAGCTAAAATGCGGTTAACACTCGAGGAGAACGCGAGAACGCGACGATTAAACCAACCTCGGGCTCATAGCTGGAGAACTTGCCATGCCCAAAGTGAAGACCCTCAAGACGGATGGGGAATTTGACATCGCACGATCCGACGATGTTCTGGATCTTGAACTCAGTGAACTTAGCATCGAAGCCGAGCTTCTGGATAATACGAGCGTATTTGCGAGAGGCGAGGCGGGAATCGTCCTCGGATTTGGCACCAGTAACGACCATCTTGCCAGACGCGAAAATAAGCGCGGTCGTTTTGGGCTCGCGAATACGCATAATGACGGCAGCAAAACGCTAATGGAAGCGAGGTAGAGGTGTCAGGACCGGGTCGAGACTAAGCATCTCGACGCGGTGATGAACTAACCTTTGGGTTGTACTCGGCATTACGGGCATGCATGGCAATCGTCTTCAAATCGAGACGGCATGCAAGATTAACGGTAGCAACGATATTCCTGGGGAGGGGTGACTGTCAACAGGTGTCGAAGGGTGGCCATGGTAAAAAACTTACTGAAGAGTAGGAACGATACCCTCCACGGCAGTAATGTACTGCTGCTCAAGAGTGAGCTCCTGGCCAGGTGCAGCCTGTGGTGCAGCCTGGCCGTTGGACGTGGGGGCGACAGGGGCGGGAGTAGGAGCCGCCGGCGCGGTGCCCAACTCGCGATGTGGGGGTAGTGTCAAGCCCAGGTTCATGGCAGGGGCTGACTGCGAGCTGGAGATGGCAGCAGCAGCAGCCGCCGCGGCCGCAGCCGCAGCCGGGAGTGGAGGGAGCACAAGGCCTCCTGCAGAGACGGGAGGGAGTGCGAGGGTGGGCTGCGAGTGCTGGTGGAACGGTGGCTGAGGTTGCGGTTGAGGTCGTGAGGTAGATTGGAGTTGCAGTTGCGGTTGCGGTTGAGGGTGCTGCTGGCGCTGTGGGACAACGATGGGCTTCGGCGGAGCAGCGGGAGCATTGCGGTTGAGAGATTTGTGATACATGAAATGAATTTCTAGAATTGTCTAGAATTGTCTATTACAACCAACGGAAAAATATATGCCGGGAATGCCGTGGACGCTGAGGCTGCAATTCCTTTGTCTCGTCTCGTGAGTGGTGGGAGGGGAAAGAGTTCAAGTCGCAGAAATTTGCTGCTCTTATATACCCGCAACCCCGCTCCACCTGCCACCACCGGATGACTCAGCCTTGTCCCGCACCTAGCTCGTCAAGCGCGCCTTAGACGGCCTCGAGAGCACCACTAAGCTTCCAAGGCACTGTCTGCGCCGTCGCCTGCGCCGCCGTCGACGACCGACGACCGATATCATGTCTGCCCCGACTCGGACAGCCAAAATCCCGATACACGTATCGAATGGCAACGGGCTTGTCTGGTCAGTGCAAGGTGCACAGTGCCCTCTCCGTGTCTTATCTGGTCTCTGATAGCCCGCCCTTCTAGATGCCAGCGTCCTCCGCAGTCAGCACCGGATATCTGGCGTCCTTGCTGGCACCCTCCCTCAGGCCGCCCAACAGAACCTTTTTCTGGGTATGCCTCTCCTCCTCTTGCCGGAAGAGGTAGTATTGCTTCTTGAACAGGGTATGAAAGCCCCCGTTAGGTAGATCAATGAATAGGCTTCTCACCACTCACCAGACTTAGCCTACGTCGTAGACGACCCAGACTCGCACGTGTGCCCTACCCCACACCAGCTGTCCATGTGGAACGATACGCGAAAAGCGCGTCTCGACGCGTTCGATCGCGCCGACACGGCCACTCCGCTTCAGCTTAGCGACGCCGCCCTCCAGAAACGCCTCGAGAGGCAGAAACGGAAAGACGCTCAAATGGCTGTTCTCAAGCAAAAACCCCATGACAATGGGGCGCTTACGGCTTTGTCGGAACTTCAAGAAGCACCCGGCGCCAAAGAGACGGCCTCCTATGTCTTTCGCATACCAGCGACGTCAGAAGCGTTCTTGTGGTATGAGAAAAAGACATACCATACTCTTCAAGATGCCCGTCACGCGGGACTATGGACCTATCCCTCCAATCAGGAGGAACGTACCAAATGTGCGGTGTTCGCAGACCTATGGAAAAAGGGCTATTACATGGGCAATGGCCTTCGATTCGGTGGTGACTGGTTGGTTTACCCGGGTACGTGTCCTGTGTTGGTATCTGACAACTACTCATCTAACCACAAGGCGACCCGCTCCGATACCATTCCCATTTTGTGGCCACTGTATATTCGTCTCCCCACACTCCCATTCAACCAATGGAGATCGTTGCGCATGGACGGCTTGGCACTGCCACGAAGAAATCCCATCTCCTTTGCTGTTGGGATGAATCCACAAACCAAGTAGCTTATATATCGGTTGAATGGGCAGGTTTTGGTTGAATAACATTCACCGACTTGGTTTACCAATTTACAAACGTGAGTACGCCGACGTGTCGGCGTGGTTTTGGGAATTTGGATTGGCATCCTTCGTCTTCGTCTTCGACCAGTCTAGTCCATACCCTTCCCATTCTATCGGTTTCCAAATTTTTAAGGCCTCAATCACCGCATCGCCCCAGTCGTAATCTGCATGCTCGGCTTCATCGGCAGGTCCGTCAACAAAGGTAATAATTCCAATGTTGACGGGGTTGATGAAGCCAACCTCAATGGCCTTCATCAACTGGGCACGCAATGACGCGTAGTAGTTGAGGACGTTGACGACGACAATCGCTGGATGAGTTACTTAAATAGGAGATCAAACACTCGAGACAAGGGGAGGACATACGCTTGACCTGAATCGCAAGCTGAACCCAAGTCGCTGCTTCCAATACCTATATTTTACTAAAGCGTGAGATTTCATTGCGAAAGCGGAGCTTCCCCGCACCTCTTCCAGCGTCCCGTAGCCCCCCGGCAGGCATACAAACCCACCCGTTGCATTGAGAGCCATCAACTGTTTTCGAGTGTGCATGTCATCCACGATAACATTCTCCCGATTAGGGTGCGACTCCACCCAGAGTCGAGCATACGGTTGCTGCGTGTGTCCTCTCTCGTCCTCCTTCAAACACTCTCCACCCGATATGGTCATAGCATACGGTGAGATGCCCGTAACGTACCCGCCATTCTCCAGCACGGACTCTGCGACCACGCCCATCAACCCAATGGAGCCGCCACCGTACACCATAGGTCGAGAGTCCTTAGCTAGCGCCGCACCCAAGGCTAAACGAAGAGCACATTTGGTGTCAGTCGTGGTAGACAGAACATTTTGGCGCCATTAGACAGCTGAGGGAGAGGGGCATACGCACATCGTGCAGACTTTATGTACGCAGGGTGATTGCCGCTCGAGGAAGCACAATACACGCAAATAGGCCCAACGGACATGTTCGAGCTGTATGAAAGATGGGGAGTGAAACTGGTGAAATGACTGAGCAACTCGCAAACGGTCCTTTTATTCTGCAGGTCCCCGTCTACGTTCGTCCCGATGCCTTTTGGTCCGACTTTCCTTACCAACCGATCCCGAAACGAATGCCGAATTATTCCATCATATACAATTTGCAGCCGTTTTTCGGCGAACAACGTCCAGATATGTACTCAGAATAGACTCTCTCATACTACGGGTCTCCCAGGGGCAGCTGCCTGCCCCTCCGCAAATTTAATCCTTCGGGCGGTTGAATTAGCGCTGCCGATCCATGTCCACACACGACTCTCATCCCCACTGCTCAGAGTCTCCATGTTCGTTCGCACGTTCGCGTTCCCTTCTACAACCCCCTCCACTTGCTCCCACACTCGAGCCCGTACCGGGATGCTATGCTCATCTTGCATCACGAGGTCGCGCAACTGAAGAGAGGCGATTGAAGGCGAAGGGGTCTGAACAGGGTCAATATAATGCGTAGCTTCCTTTGCTTGTAAGGTCTCGAGGGCTTCTTTGACCAGGGCACGGACGCGACGATTCTCGATGGCTCGCGCAGCGACTTTGGAGCGACCAGCGGCAATTGCACCCAAGGTTAGGATCAGATCTGTAAACGCTGTGAGAATGGTATATGATGAAGGACGATGTAACCTACACAACACGTTCATCTTGTAGGCTCCCCAAGCCTCTCTAGCAATGACACGGGCCTTGCAGCTATATGTCATCTCCTCACGGATAGAGGCATAGTAAATGTTCCTGGTAAATGACTCAACGGCGCTCATACGCAAAGTGGATATTCAAAACTCACTCGGCGTCCCTCCCAGTGATCACGAGGCTTTTGCTTTTGAGCTCGGCAAGTGCCTGCCCAAAAATATCCTCAAAGTCGCCAAGGCTACGATTCTGTGCTTCTGACATAAGGAACAACTGGGAGGAAGCCAAAATAATTTCACGTACCCCCTTGGCTCGGTCAATCATTACACTCCGCAACTTTTCGAGACTGAGACCAAAAGCAGCAGCGCCGCTCTGACCCCCCTTAGTCCGCTGAACGCCAACACAAACCCTGTCACCCCGAACCCTAGCGAGAACACTCTCGATGGTTTTGCTGATGGCGCTAACATTCTTCCGTCTCCTGGAATCGGGTACGCAGCGAGGGGGAAATGCGATTGGGCCGAGCCCTGGCAGTCCATTGCACGCTCCGCTCAGCAGCGGAACGCTGGCCAACGCGTGCTGTTTCAGGACGTAGGCGGGTTCGCAAACAATATTCTTTGATAAGCATTTAGCATGGTCCGGGCAGGGTGTGCAGGTAGTCGGATGAGGCAAAGGCACGAAAGGGATAATATCGTTACAGTGCGCATCCAGGTTGTGGTGCACCTTCCCATCTGTCGAATTCTGGAGCGCCCTCTGTTGACATTCTTTGATTTCCTTCTGTAATTCCAGTTGGGCCTGAATCTTAGAGTTCGTAGAGGACCCAGTGTCGCAATATCCAATCGCCACCGACTCGTTTTTGTATTGCCCTACCACAGTCAAGATGAGGATGCTGGCCATGCCGAGTACAAATTTTAGCCAGGTCGGAAATGTCTCAGTGGGAGATATAACATCTCCACGAGCCTTCCTCGTGAGGGTGGCAATTTTATGGGCGACTCTGGTATTCGCAAGCTCGACGGCTTCTGCATCTATGCGCTCTTGAGAGCTAAATGGGTCTTCTTCTTCTTCGTATTCGAGGGAGTCTTCCATTTTCAAGCCATGGTGTTCATTCTGTTCCACCTTGACGGGACTCGATTTGGTAGATATTGCATTTCTTACTGGTGTATGCTGGGCGGCAAGGGGCATAGACCTGATAACCTTTGTCGGTGGAGTGGAAGGCCCTGGTTCCGCAATTGGAACCGTGTACTCGGTGTATTGAACCGGCTCCTGCTTCGCTGCGGCGGACATACGTGCAGACTTTCGTGGCTTCCTCGGTGATGTGCTCCTCGGACGGTCTTGCTTCACCAGGGAAGAGTCTCGGCCAGATTGGAAAGGGTTCTCGTCCGTCCACATACTCGTTTCATCTCCCGGACCCCACTATAGAACGAGGTAAGAGTTCATTCCAGGGTGTCAGCGGGAGGCTTACATTCCGTGAAACACGGCGCCCCTTCTTGGGAGTACCCTGTGGTAAAGTTAATACCATTCACGAGGGTGTAAACGTAAATCTAACCTCGTCCTTTTTGATCTCTTCATCGCTGACGACCTCGGGTTTTGGAGTTATTGTCGTCCGTCTTCGTTTCGTCCGCGACTTGTTAGTAGCACAATTAGACAATACTGTTGCTGTTTAAATCAAGTAACGTACTGCGTTACGAACGGGGCTTGCATTGGCACTTGTGGCAGCCCTGCCCCGAGTAGAACGCCTCCCAACGCGTCTTGGGGCGGGCTTCGGCTTAAAGAGATGATTGGAAGATCCTCATCAACAATTAATGCGCGTATCAGTTCAGGCGCGTCTCACCTCCAAATATTCCCCAGTCTCCGCGTCGAGGATATCACTAGCATCACTCGGCATACCGTCCGCGGTTTTCTTCTGCCTCTTCAAATCCTGTGCATTCGGGGCAATGTTATCATTGAAATGCTTGATCAGTACGACCTTAGTCGCATTTGCTGGGAACTGGATATCATGGTGTTGGAGAATGGCGCGTAAATTGGCAACAAGGAGAGCTGATGGGTCGAAGAACGGCTCGAGGTATGACCCAGAGTCTATGATATCCTGTGAGGTTGGTTTTGACATGGCTACTGTCCAGTGGCGAAAATGAGCCCGTAGGGGCGACTCCAAGTTCCCTTCCCTTTCACATCACGTTGAACACGTGCGGAGATCGTCAGTCTTGTTGTCACGCTCCTGTCTGCAAGCCCACATGTTCACATCACAAGATGTAGAATACAGCCATATGTATGATCCCCAGAAGGGTTCCTCTAGGACGGGCGTCCACAAATTCCGGAACCACAACCACAAACCACAAACCACAAACCACAAACCACCATCGACCGCTACCACAACCTACAGTCAATTTATTCTCGCATAAAACGGCTTCCTTAGATGCTCATCTTTCCTCTTAGGTGTTTGGACATCGACTGATCACATGCTTCAAGCGCCTCTTTAAACTTCTAAACTTCTAAGACGATTGGCTGTAGTAGAGATCACCTACTTCGATGAGGGCGGCTATTCGGTGCCGCAAGTCCACGAACAGTGCCGAAAGCGGCAGGTTCTCGACTGGGGAGGTCCGTCAACCGGCACATGTTTTCTTGTTCCCAACGAACCTCATACCACACCCGTTGTATCATAAATACGAGTGATGGTAATGATGCTCGTGTGATATGATTGCTCGACCAAAGCGAAATCAGCAAACTCGCGAGTTCGCTAGAACGGGACATGGCACGCCAGAGTGGGAATGTGGTTTGCTCTACCCAAATATATCCAAACAGCACGAGAGTTGTTGGCGGACAGGGGTATTGTCGACAAGGCCGGTACTTGAGGGCTGGTAACGACAAACGCCGAAATTTGAACGGACCACAAGTCATGTTACATTTGCTACATTTGAGCGGTACATAGTCACTCGAACACAGCGCACTACCGGTGTTCTAGAGCTTCCGGAACGATCGGAGCGCTGGGAGGCGAGCGGGTTTGCAGACTATCATCCAGTACAATGACAACCTGAAAGAGATCCAAATGAGATAGATCCAAAGTCAACCCCTGATAACTCACTTTCCCTCGTGCGTGCTTCGACATGATGCGATCATACGCATGAAGTACGTCGTCAAATTTGAAGACGGAATCGACGACCGGGTTGATTTTACCTGTAAGCATATGAGTAGTGCGAACTTAAGAAGAGTATTAAAACCTCACCTTCTTCGATAAGTGCGGCCAAGTTTTGCAGTTCCGCTTGCGAATTCTCCGTCATAACCACGCTATCGATGACACATGTGAGAGTTGCTCAGAACGCGACAAGAACTACAACTTACACAAAAGCCCTGTCCGTTCCTCCAAGCCACTTAGGACGGACAAGATGACCAGCCAACGCAATTGATTGGCTGACCGAACCAATGAAGTTCGTCGGATCTGGACCAGTCGAGACTACCACACCTTTGGGAACAAGGTATGCTGGTGAATTTGTATAGAGGCTGTTATCTGTTCCGACACAGTCGATGACTGCGTTGAACAGAGGTTCAGGAGGATTCTCAGCAAGGGTTTCAGAGAGAGAATCCATTTCTGTGTAATCGATAACCTATTATCATGATTGTGAGTACAAATACGGGAGAATAGGAGAGATTGAACGTACCGTATCAACGCGGAAGGTGTCCTTGAGCCACTCGTAATTCTTCCCGCTCGTGGTCGCTGTCACCCTGCAACCGTTCGCTTTGGCCATTTGTATTGCCCACATTCCGACAGATGAGGTTCCACCGTTCACGAAAATATGGTCGGCTTCCTTGATTTGGGCATGCTTGAAGAGCATTTGCCAAGCGGTAAGAGCAGTGGTAGCAATACCAGCAGCCTCCACTGAACCAATGTTCTTCGGCTTCTTCGCGACATGGACCGCTCTGACTCGTATGTACTCTGAAAGTGCGCCTTGCGAGGTAGCTTGGCTCACATCTATAAACCATTGAGAAGCCGGGCGTAGATAGGAGTCATAGGCGCACTAGATGGTATCCATCCGAATACTTCATCGCCGACTTGGAGGCCAGTTGTACCTCGTTGGGCGACGATTACTCCTTGGAAGTCCTGCTCAGCTGCTCTCGGTCGTTGGGCTATAGTATTAGGGAGCAGTTCCAGGAGTTTATATCCGCTATAAAGATTTGATTTGATTGGTTCGAGCAAGTTATGGGTGCACACGTACCCAGGGTTGAGAGCAGCTGCCTTGACCTTTACCAGTACCTCTCCAGGTCCTAACTGCGTCGATACTGGAACATTCGTTTGCAGCTCCAGTCCAACTTTTGGCGCTCCTCTTCGTACCTCCCTCCAGGCGCGCTGGTGGATCGGAATGCCTGGTTCTTCCGTCTGGACGGAAGGCTCAACATAATCACTAGAGTCTTCCATCATATCGTCTTCGAGTAAGTAGGTCCAGTTCAGAAGGATCAGGTGGTTGGAGTTAGAGTATGCGGAGTAATGCGTTGACGTAAGTGCCGATTTGAACCGGAACTACGCTGGGACTCGGTGCTGGACTGAGGCCGCTGCGTACGATCAAGTACGACCAAGAAATTACAGTACAAGTTTGGATGAACCATGCCAGAGGTCATGTATGAGATTCACAATGATCAAGCCGAAACCGGGACGATTAATCAGTGCTCGCCTCCCCTACTATGATGGGATCGGAACGTTTCCCTGTGGTAATGACAATCTCTATAGAGGATTTGGATCGCCCGCGTGTTTCTGTTTCTTCATCCTCGTACATAGGGATGACTTCGTCGAGTACATTGACCGTCCCAGTTTTGATGCTAGTCGTCACTTCACCCTTAGGATACGGTAGGATCCGGACAAGGGAAGTCGCAAGCATGGCCGCGTGCGGGATCGCTGCACCCATTGCAGACAGGTGCAGCGTCTTATAACTGCGCGGGGGATGAGTGCAGGTAAATTCAAGTTTGGACGTGTACATGCCCATCCTTCGTGAGAACATTCCGGCACTGATGCAGATAGCTGCCCAGCTCTGTCCGTCTCGTTACACAGATCTTATTCCGTCCTTCTGCTCTTCTTGACCTTGGAACAGTCGCGCTCGAGGATGTGGGGACTGTAGGATATGGTCGAGCCGGCTTGAGCTTGACGATCTTGGGTTTAGGGGCAAGCGGTCCCCGACCTTGAGCGTTCTTCTTTTCGGTTTTAGACCGTTTCTTTGCTGCTGCAGATAGCGTGCCATGAGCATTATTTTGAGCGTCTGTTACTTCAAGGTCCGTGTCTGCTTCTACTCCTATCTCTTCCATTGGAGCTGCACCGGACCCGGACCCGGACTCATTCACTTGAGCTGGCTGTGCGGTGCTGGTTGCGTTTGGGGCAGCCTCTGACGGCTCCGAGTTGCGTTTCCGCTTCCTAGTCATTTTCGTGCTTTCTATAAAAATATAAAATGTTGGGTGTTGGGCAACCACTAACAACGCCAGACAAAGGCCCGCCGCCTTGCTCCCGCCCTTGTCTTCGCCTGTGCACGTTTCGCTGCCATCGAGCTTTTCTTCGTGCAGTCGGTCGAAATGAGCAACGAAGCAGAGCAGAACATCCAGACATGGAAGATTAAAAAACTTATCAAAAGCCTCGACGCCGCACGTGGGTGCGTCTCACCCTTTCACTCGAGATCAACATCACGGAACACCGATCTGATGAGCGCCCCTCTTCTACAGTGCCGGCACTTCGATGATCAGCCTCATCATTCCGCCCAGAGTGAGCTTCGTCACTGGAGGGATCGATCAAGCAAATAGGCTGTAGGCTGTAGGCTGACTCTGTCATGCAATCCCTAGGGACAAATATCTGCGGTCCAAGCAATGTTGACGCAGGAATACGGCACTGCTTCCAACATCAAATCGCGTGTAAACCGCCTGTCCGTCTTGGCCGCGATTACTAGTACCCAGCAGCGTCTCAAGTTGTACAATCGGATTCCCCCAAACGGTCTAGTGCTCTTTGTTGGGACCATCTTGACTGATGAAGGCAAGGAAAAAAAGGTCTCCTTCGACTTTGAGCCACACAAACCGATCAATACGTCAGTTGATTGGATTGTTCGATGCAGTCGATGCAGTCCCTAATACTTTTCATGCATAATAGGTCCCTCTATCTTTGCGACAACAAATTCCACACCGAGTCTCTCTCTGAACTCCTCGAATCGGATTCTAAGTTTGGGTTCATCGTCATGGACGGTAATGGCTCTCTCTTTGGTACACTGGCAGGAAACACACGTGAGGTTATCCACAAGTTCACGGTCGATCTCCCCAAGAAGCATGGACGAGGAGGACAATCAGCTTTGCGTTTCTCCCGTCTCCGAGACGAGAAACGCCACAACTATGTTCGGAAGGTGGCCGAGTTGGCTGTCCAGCACTTCATCACCAGTGACAAAGTCAACGTGACTGGCCTTGTCCTTGCTGGTTCTGCCGATTTCAAAACCGAGTTGAATCAAAGCGATATCTTCGACCCGCGATTGGCCGCGAAAGTCATCAAGATTGTCGATGTTAGCTATGGAGGTGAAAACGGCTTCAATCAGGTAGCAAAAAGCGAATCTGGTGGCCAACACCCTGTTAACCCGTGTTCACAGGCAATCGAACTAGCGTCCGAAGCACTCTCCAACGTCAAGTTCGTGCAGGAAAAGAAGCTCATCCAGAAGTACTTCGACGAAATCAGCCAGGACACTGGAAAGTATTGCTTTGGTATCGAGGATACCCTTAAAGGTCTCGAGATGGGTGCAGTTGAAACCCTGATTGTTTGGGAAAACCTCGATATCACGCGACATGTCTTACGCAACGCTGCAGGAGGTAATCCATCACATCCCTTCTACTTGATGCTCACACACTGATTGACCGACAGAGGAACTCATTGTCTATGCCAACAAAGAGCAAGAGAAGGACCGCGAAAAGTTCATTGACAAGTCGACCGGCACGGAAATGGATCAAGCTGGTGAGCCACAAAGCTTGTTGGAGTGGTTCACGGAGAAATATACCGAGTTTGGGGCCAACCTCGAAGTGACCCGACGTTTTATCTCCAGATATTCAGAATTCTGACTTTTGGGCCCGTAGTTTGTCACAAACAAGTCCCAAGAAGGCGCGCAATTCGTCAAGGGCTTTGGTGGAATCGGCGGTATCCTGCGATACAAAGTCGACTTCACAAACATCGCGGCCTACGATGAGGACGATGACGAGTTTTTGAGCGACGACGACGATTATATGTGACGGTTTTGCCTTGGACGGGAGGCCGTCCAGGATTGGGTTGTGGGGCGCGCCGGGGAGACGGTCGTCGAGAAGTGCAACGCACCGTGTGCAGCACAGGGCACTGCGAAAAGACTCTGCACCTTTCACTCACGCACGGACGTTGCCATTCTCGATCCTGAGAATGTGATCACCCGCCCATCAATGGTGTGTGTACTCTACCCTCTTCATGTCGCTCAACTACGTACTCATCACTCTGCCAGACTGGGCATGTCTTGATTAGGCGGGTGCTCATCTAAACTGTCCTCTTACGTCGACCTTGGCGTCCTAGTCTCTGCAATTGCGACCACTCGGACGTTTGTCATCGTACAAAGATATTGAGAAATGAGATTGGTTATTTATCAAGAGCTCAGATGTCCCAGTCGTCATCGTCGAAGCCTTTCCGTCGTTGAAACTAGACCATTATCAGTGGCGAACTAAGCAGAAAAGGCCAAAGTCTTACAACTATGGTGCTCTTCTTAGTCGTAGATTTGCCTTGAGCTGCGTCGGCCTGCCCTATGTGAATTTAAAGGTCCTGTGTGGTGACAATGCCCTGACGTACTTGGTCGAGAAGCCCGATCAGTTGGGTTTCTGTCACTCGTCCTCGTAGTTGTCCACTCTGGGCCATTCGCAACAGTATTCCTTCGATCTGGTTCGAGAGCTGCGGGTTCACAAGGGCGATCCGTGATACTAACAAGAGAAAGTACCGGAGAGTTTCGCGATCAGTAGGCCCAGTCTTGTACATACAAAAGTACGGCACTTACACCGTTCGCGTGCGTCTGATTCAAGGACAGTGGATAAAAGGTCGCGTTTCATTTGCTCCTCCTGAGCGCGCTTTGATGCAGCCTCTTGACCTTGTGCTTCATCATCCCCATTCACCCCCCCAGGCGTTGCCGGTTTGAGTTGCGAGATGTCCATTTTTTGTGGGTGAGGTCAAGGTGTAGCTCTGTTTGGGCAACACCCAGCTTCGACCTGTCCCTCTCGAGGCTCAATGTCGAATATTTACTATGTCGCCCAACCAATAACGCAACTTCGGGATTCAAGTCCCTTGCCATTTCCTGTCACAGCGCTCGCTTTCGACCCATGCTCGGACGTTCTATGGACAGGCAGCGCTGGACAGGTTTCTGCTTATTATCACAATCGGACCCGTGGCGTATATTGGAGACACAGCAAAAACACTATTACTAAGGTTGCCGCCGAAGACTCACATGTACGTGTAATCGACACAGTCGGACGTCAGTTGGGTGCATATTCCAAAGGCGGCGTAACGAGGTGGCAGTATCGGTATGCAAGGACCTTTACCCCAAGACTCCTCGTACTCATGTATTGTAGTGTTAAAAGTGCCGCACCTCTCACTACTTTCTGCAATAGTCCCGGCTCAACCAGCACACTAGTGGTGGGTTCAACAAGTGCCGAGCTCACGGTATTAAATGCATCCACCGGAGATGTTATCAGACAAGTACCAAGTTCTGCAAGAGTGACCCGTTTACAATCGTCATCTGACTTTGTACTCTCCGGCTCTACCGATGGGTATTTACGAACACACGATATCCGTACCTCAATGCGAAGAACCGAGAATCAAGTCAAGGCCCATCAAGGTGTGGTGCAAGGTCTCGAATGTAATGGCAATTGGATCTATTCCGTCGGACTAGGTATCCGGTACGAGCTGACTTCAGCAAGGGGTGAACTCGCCTTTAACATCACATGCCTAGTCTTGGGCGCCCTTATCCTGACCCTCTCGTAAAACTCTTCGACGTCCGCAACCTTCGGCCCATGTCCTCCTTCACTTTCTCAGCTGGCCCCTCGCTCCTTAACGTGCTTCCGGGAAGTTCGACGAGCCTTATGCTCAGCTCTACCAACGGCCTGGTGAACATTGTCGACGTACTCAACCCCGCATCAGGTCAATTCTTCCAGGTAAGACCCCATTTAGTTTGAACCTTATCTGACTGACGGATTCGCATAGCTTGATACACAATCGTATGTGACTTCATCAGCGGTTTCCCCAGATGCTGCGTATATTGCGATTGGGGATGCGAACGGTGTCATCCATTTCCTCAGCAACACAGAAGACCACGACCTCCCGTTCAATGGATTCCATGGTCAGTCGGTAGAGTGGGCAGATGCCCCGCAACCACTGCCTCAGATTGAATGGACTGATTCGACGTGAGTGCACCCTCACCCAGCTCCTCGTGATTGACCAAGGTTTAGGCCGCTGAACGTAATAGGAATGTCGTACTACGATGACTATCTTCTTTCAGCCTATGACGGTGATTTCCAACGAGTGCCAGAGTACTATCCGCCACCCGCCAAGATCCCTGCTCAAGTTTTAGCTGACCTCAAGGAAGTTGGCGGACTATCCTACGCCCATCTTCCCGTCGCTCTGCGTGGAAAGAGAAACATTGCAGTTACCAACCCTAACAAGAAGCAAACGCGCTTCCGGAGCGACAAAAGTCGGAATGACACGATTGTAAGTTGGAAAAGCCGGGGAGAGGACGCTCGTCATAATCGATCCATCAGACACCGCCAGACTCTCCTATTGATGAACAGAAAGGAGATCAAGTTCCACGACACTATCGCCGTGTCGAAATCGAGTATTCCAAATTTGGCGTTGAGGACTTTGACTTTGAGTATGTGGTTAACATTAGAGGCAGTTATCGTATCCTCAATACCCCCTTCAGGTTCTACAACAAGACGCCTTTCAGTGGGCTCGAGACGCATATACGCAACTGCTATACCAATTCTCTCGTCCAACTCATGCATTATACGCTGCCGATCCGGCATCTTGCCAAGTCGCACATCACGACACCATGTCAGCGGGAACATTGCATGCTCTGTGAGCTGGGCTTTGTTTGTAGAATGCTCGAAGATGCTCGTGGTCTGAATTGCCATTCGGGGAATTTCTGCAAAACCATTACGAACACACACAACGGTCGGTCATAATTTCAAACTCTACCGAGAAGAACGAAGTCGCCGATGTTTATAATACAGCCCAATCATTTGGCGTTGTCGACTACGCTCACGATGGCTCAGAGCCCGACTACGTGTCGATGATACAGCTTTTCAATCGTTTTATGATCGACCATATTATGCCAGAAGCAGGTTCTCTGTCCAACCCTCTACTTTTGCAGCCTCAGCGGCCGGCTAAATATGGTCCTGTACCTTCACCCATTACCCAGTTACTGGGGATCAAGTCTATCAGTACCAGTACATGTGGCTCCTGTGGGACGACCAGGGACAAGCAAGGACTTAGCCATATCGTTGACATGATCTACCCTCGCCAGGTGCGCCCAACTGACCGCGAAATGCACGTTCTCACGATTCTGGAAGATTTTTTCCAATGAGACAGCACCACCGAGCGATTTTGCATCCATTCTTCGAAATTCGCTGTTCCGGTATAACCAATACAAGACGACCTGCCAAGACTGCAAGCAAGCGGCAAATTTTTCATCAAAGAGGACTGTCTCTACCGATGATCTTCCTCCCCTTCTCCTACTAAACGCAGCCGTGTACAATGAGGAGCACCACAGGATCTGGCTAAACCCGGCGGGCAGTCAGGGAAGATTCCTCACAGCCGCGGTAGGTTTGGACCTCAATACAGATCCAGCACAACCTGGTGGTCTTGTGGGGACTCTTTCGCGCGTTAGCCAACCTGGATTGGTCGTCTATGAATTGAGGGTGAGAGTAATAGTGCAGTGGGATCATTACCAAAGCACTTACTTGTTGCCAGGGGCTCATTATTTCAGTGAAGGCTCCGGATGGCCGTTCGCATCTTGCCGCTATCATCAAAGGTAAGTTATCTTCCCAATACAACGCTATCGCTCACTCCCTGGTCAGTCCCAGAAGCGGAGCACGGCCAAGATTACTTCTCGCCGTGGTTCGTTTTCAATGACTTTGCCGTGAAGAACGTATCAGAATCGGAGGCACTGACGTTCCCAGCAAAGTGGAAGGTTCGTCGTTGGTCATCTTTGGGACCTCCATGGCTCAAATACTATAGACTCCATGCGTTTTGATGCTCGAAAGAGTGGATATGCAGAGCGAGCTTAACTATTCTGCATTGCCAGTGGCCGTCGATCCCGTTATTCTCAGCGAAGACATCTCGTTGTCCCCGTGCGTGTGCTCGAATTCGGAACCAACAAATGACTTATAAATGGTGTCCATAGGAATCGCGACAAGAAAATGACGAAGCATGAGCTGTTATCGGCGGTTGAATTGCCTCGCCCTGGAACTGTGGTCGCTATCGATGCAGAGTTCGTTCAAATGCAGCAAGTACGATGACCCCTATCCTGTTGACATATCTGACCACCACCCTAGGAAGAAGTCGAGTACCACACAGACGGCACTCGGAAGGTCATCCTCCCTGCACGTCTCAGTCTCGCTCGTGTATCCGGCCTACGTGAAGGAGGTACCAAGGAAGGCAAACCGTTCATAGATGATTATATCCACACAACGGAAACGATTGTGGATCATCTCACCGAGTTCTCTGGAATTCAACGTGCGGCTCGTTTCTAACCTGGGTCCCTTCTACTGACGCCTTGCAGCGGGGGATCTCCATCCCTTGTCATCACCACACACACTGGTCCCCCTTAAAGTGGCATACAAGAAGTTGAGGCTTTTAGTGGATATGGGGTGCATTTTTGTTGGACATGGGCTCAAGAAGGATTTCCGTATCATCAGTGCGTACTAATCGCTCGCAAGGAGCCGCCTACTGAAGCTTACGCAGATATATTTGTCCCACCGGACCAGGTCATTGATACTGTGGATTTATATTTCATTCGGGCACGGCAACGGCGGCTCTCATTACGTTTCCTTACCTGGTACATTCTCAAGGAGGACATACAGCAGGAGACACACGATTCTATCGAAGATGCCCGCTCGGCGCTGTTGTTGTACAAGGCGTACCAGAATTTTGAAGAGGAAAATATCTTCGATGAGAAACTTGAAGAACTTTATCGAGTGGGAAAGGAATACGTGTGTCATTCTTGGGCACATTCCAGAGAGCTGGGACTGACTACAATTATGGTTTAGAATTGGAAACCACCCGGCGCTGCACATAAACCAATAGTCCCAGCTGCACCAACTCCAGGCTACCCACAGTCACCCACTCTCAGCAACTACAACCCTGTGGCTTCTTCATCATCTATCATGCCTAGTCATGTTTCACAGAGTCCTTTCCAGGCATTTGCGATCCCTAACACGCCATCGCCGCCGCCATTTATGTTTGATCGTCCTCGAGCCTTTCTCTTCACACCCTCTATCCTACAAAGCACTACGCCGCCACCACAACATCAGCGGTCAAACAGCAGACCCTCGAGTGCTGGCCGTTCACTATCTCCACCAGCTGGTGGAAAGCGCAGCAATCAAAATTGGAGAGCAAAGTGACTGTGATTCGACAACTGGGAGCAAGCGACACGATAGCTATAGATGACAGGAGAAACTATAAAACCGCGAAAATCAGACAAAAAATGTGCCTCCATTTTTACTGCATCACTTCTTGGGGTTAAGGGTAGTCCAATCTACTTCGCCTTCGGGACCGTACTTCTCCCGCAACCATTCATTAGCAAGCTTGAAGTGGTTGTTCCCAATGAAAGGGTTTGGCTTGGTGAGGGCTGAGAGCGGAGAAGGGTGGCGGGATGTAAGAACCTTATTCTTTTTCTGTAACACGCAGTGGTAAGCAGACGAGCGAGGCAAGGTAAAGAAAACCATGCCTTGTCGAAACCCTCGATTGCTTTTAAGGCGAATGCACCCCAAGCCAGAAAGACTACGCCCTTGTGGTTGGCTCGCTTGAGGACTGCTTCCATCACAGCACGAGTAAACTTGTCCCAACCCTGCTTGGAATGAGAATTTGCTTGATTAGCGCGAACGGTGAGAGAGGTATTGAGCCACAAGACACCCTGAGCGGCAAGCGGACTCAAGTCGCTGAGCAAGACATCAGCACTCGTTTGACGCCCTTCATGAGAAGGGACACACCCTGACGTGGGAATGACGAAGTCGGGGATGGTCCTCGCCATCTCCTTGTAAATGTTTATCAAAGATGGGGGACGTTTGGTCGGAGGCAGCACGGAAAAAGAGAGACCGTGAGCTTGGTTTGGACCATGGTATGGGTCTTGGCCGATAATGATTACTTTGACATCAGCGAGGGGGGTGAGGCGGGACCAAGAGTAGATATCCTTGGCTAGTGGACGACCCGTAAATACGATCATTCAAGGGTCACAGTGTTGTGGCTTACTGGGAGGGTAAATAACGCGCTTTTGACGCGTCTCCGCGATGAGGAAATTCTTGATCTGCGGCGAGGTGTCAGATGGGCGATTAAGACGCGTCGAACACGTACTCCTTTGAAGTATGGTTTGCTAAACTCTCCTTCGAGTGCTTCGTACCAATCGTTTCCCATCGTTTGTTCGAGATTGCGGATTTCCTCCTCTTTCCCCTGCTGCGTGGCTGGGGATAGAGCCGGAGTTGGATTGGACGATCTGAGAGTACATCAGCGAACGGGGTATACTAATTTGCCCTAACTGCGAGCGGTATTCGTACTCGGCAGGAATTTCGTCAATTTTTCGCTTTTTAACGACGCGCACTACTTGCTTTCCATCCGGTTCGCAGTCATCTTCAACGGTCTTCTCAACCTTCTCGATAATCTTAGACCCATCGGGGAGCTTTCGAGTGATTTCTTCCGTGTCGCTCATAATGCGGATGGGGTTCGGTGCTAAGAGGCGCTCGGAGGTATCAGCAGGCCTAGTTGAGCGAGCTAAGATTTGATCGAAACTGACGACACGAGGCATACAAATTCATCTACGTCTGTGCGTCTGCTGCTTCTTGAACACCTCATGTTCAAAACGAGTTCGTTTCGCGGGACGTTCTCCCAACTCGACGGCATCCCCTGCATTCGCATCTGCGTTCCTCCTCACTTTACTCCTCTCAAATGCATCCTTTTTCTTTGCCCGAACTCTAAGCTCCTCGTATCCATCTGCCCCGGCAAATCGCGACGGTTTATCTCGCAAACGAATCAAGTCCCCAAATTCGTCAGCAAGTCCACTTCTCCTGGCTCTTGAACGACCACCTTGTGCCATGCTGGCAGAACCTCCTAAGGCGATAGTGGACTCATCCATTTTACGTCGCTTTGCCTCCCTCTTATTCATAACTAGCCGGGTCATATTCTCCTCCTCGAATTCGGTCATGCGAGCGAGCTCTCTGGCACGAGCGGACACCAAACCAGACCCCCGAGGACCACCGCCTCCAAGACCAGATGTGGATTCGACATGAGGATTGTTTGAGTCAACATAGGCCAAGTTGTTCAGAGCGGCGGGCATTCGGTCACGACGCTTCTTGTCTTTCGACGTAGCTTCGGTGTAGGGCATAAATGCGACTGGGGGCCGGTAGATGCCACCATTCTGGTCCTCTCCACCAACTCCCCCGCCCTCTTCAGGTTCCGACTCCGCATCGACGAGATTCGCCGGATTGGGACGGAAGGAGAGGGGATCTAGAGATAGATTGAGTCGCTGAGTGTAGAGGGTGACTCAACATTACCTTCTACGATTTTTGAGGTTGCTCCTGGTTCTTCGGCCAACCGCATGAGCTTTTCAATCTGGTAGCGCATTCGCAATTCGAGCGCCTTGACCTTGTCAAGTATCACACGCCCTTCGGATAGGGAGTCCACCAAGTCGCCACCTTCATGACCTCGAACCTCACGATCTCGATCACCGAAGGACTGATGCGGGAGAGATCGGGAGTCGAGAGAGCGGCCAAGAACCCGTTGGGCAGACAATAATGTGACTGCGTGTATGTACGATATCATGACAAAGTTTTTGGTTGAAAGGAGTGATATTCCATCTTTTTCGTTGAGCTCTCCAGCTCGCCGTCTGGAAAGCTTGTAAGATAGAAATTAAGTGGAAAAAACGAGGAAATAAACCTTTCTAGTAAAGTTTTGATTGTTTCTCGGGCAGCAATAATGCTGGAGGACATTGAATCGACGACTTTGCAAAATTCACTTTGGCTATGTGCCATCTTGCCTCGCCTGCGTGCCATTGTGACTCAGTAAGGGTTCTGCAGAAAGTCGTCTGGTTGCGCAAAGAGGACGAATCAGTGAACGGTTTTCTACGCCGCCCGCAGAATTCTGCGGTTGATGCACGACATCTTGGTGAGAGTCAGAGCCCAGTGCAGTTACATCCCAGGTTACGTCCACTTTGCGACAACGAACGCAAGGTCTGGAGGAGAGGAGACTTGCCTTAAATAGTGGCAGGTGACTGGGAGATGGTTGGGAGACACGGGGACCAAGAGCCTGGCATTCCGACGTTCCGACCAAACGACCAAACACGGTAGTCAAGCTTGCCACCTTGTCTCCTACCATGGCTCGAGCCCAACCCCCTCCTCACACCTCGTCGTTGTATCCAGCGCTCGAGCTCAATCAATCCCAACTCACTTCCCTACTTTCCGCTGCCTTGGGTCCTTCTGGACCAAAGAAATCCATTGCAACCCCTCGTATCCATGTGGTATCCCTCCAATCTCTCCCATTCAGCATTAATACTGTTTATACGCGTGGTAGCACCGTGTTGGACGCGCCCTCGTCGGCGAGTATGTCCAGCGCTAATCCGACCGCTGGCTGTCACTCACACGTCGCATTGTAACAGTTTCCTCAAGGTTGGCTGACTCCGGTCATACAAGGACCCCTGACAAGTCAATGAAGACCCATGCTACCTCGAGGTCGAGGAGTGAGATCGCTAAACAATGTGGGGCTTTCATCGAACCGAAGAAGGGAACGACACGACAATGTGGAAATAAAACAAAAACCATGCTATCTACGGATGCCCTGAAGGACCTAGATGTCTCTGCCTACCGCTGCCATCGTCATGTCGATCAAGACGCAGACACCACGGCTAAACTGAAGAAGGACCCTACCGTCATCCTTACCAGTTACAACCCCCATCCCTGTGGTGCCTTTGTCAAAGTGAAGGGCGAAAAGGATCGAATACGGCCCTGCATGAATCAAACCAGCAAACTCCTCCCGTTAGACGCATTCATAGATCCCGACAATACTGTATCTGAGCCCATGGAATACCGCTGCCACGTTCATGTGGTACCCAAGGACAAGAAAATCCAATCCCGGAATAATGAGAACCTCATCATAGACTTATCGCAGTATATACCGAGCCACCTGAGCGCCCCCACGCAGTGTGCATTACGACAGAAGATGGCAGCTGCCCCCACAGAAGCCGATGGGCCTGGTTATGTTTACGTTTTCCGAATTGATGGTGAGTCCTAGTCTGGTTACCTGGAATGTCCCTCTTGCCACTCACACTAGATATCGCTTGATATTAATGTCCTAGATCAATCAACTCCGCATCTTCTCCACATCAAAGTGGGGTTCACCACTGATCCTTCGACCCGTCTCAATGCCTGGAGAAAACAATGCACATCGAGTGAAGGGGTAATCCTTGGTTGCTGGCCATCTCCCAAGAAACCTAGCTCGCGGCTGTACGCAGAGATCCGGGGTGGACCTGAGAAGGTCCTATTTGTTCGCCGAGCAGAACATCTTATCCACCTTGAGTTGGCAGAGGTAGCATGCTACCACCCAATTCTGGGGAGCTGCGCCCTAGTAGGTGGTGACCGGTCCTTGCTGCCATTGTTGACGTTTTGCAGCCTCCGAAAGGGCGACCTCTGCCTAAGCATGCTAAAGGGGCGCTTTCCGGCGTTCTTTGTTCTTGTGAGTCTAATAAATTTGTCCCTGGGCTGCGCAGAATCTTTGTTTGGCAGGCGGCAAGAAACACAAAGAAATCTTCACTTTCCAAAGGGCCGCCGAGGGTGAACTCAAAGGTCGAGAGTATGAATTGGTGATTCGTCCGACCATCGAAAAGTGGGTTAAGTTCGTGCAAGAACATATGGCTTAAATTTCCCGGATGAAGACAACGCGAAGGCAGGACACAAACAGGGTTGAACATTGACGGACCCCTTGTTGCTGAACCTGTACATACACCCGTCATTGTTCTGTCATTGTTTTCAGGATCTGCCTGCAGTAACCAAATAAAGGTCACTTTGTACCCTACGCCTTCATGTCAAGTGGTCGAGGACGTCATTCGCCTTCGCCAGCGACTGGCAATGAGCTATCCAAGCGCTTTAAAGCCCTCGATATATCGCACCCAAAACAGAAAATATCGAAGTTTTTCGGTCATCCGCCGTTTCTCGACCGTTGGGCCGCGATTTCGCAGCATGATCCCTACTTAAAACAATCAAACCATCAAGGCCAATCTTCTGGTGATAAGCCGCCGCCAACTGTGCCGCAAGGCTCGAGTCACGCACCACCCGCGCAGCCGGTGTACCTGTACCAGCCCCCACCGTTCCCGCCACCAAATCCCAATGTCAGTGGCTCACCTCAACCACCTGCACTCATACGCATGCCCGAACCTTTGGTAAATCATGCCCAGAATAACACGGGGCCATACGATCAACCCCCACACCCTGGCGGCTTTGTGTACCAAACCGCTTACTTGGTGGCCCAACCACAAGCTCCATATATACCTGCACCCTACCCATCAGGTGAAAGCGTGAGAGCCTCTTGACAGTGATTTCAGCAATTGAATATTTGTCCCTTAGTATCAGCACCACCGACTCTTCCCAAGGGAGGTGCTTCAAAGGGGAAAGGCCGTGCTCGAGCCTCTTCATTACCATCAACGTCTTCGGATCCCAACAACATTCAATGCTCTGGAATTACCAAGACCGGTAATCGCTGCACCCGAACTGTTAAATCGAGAGCTACGCTATCTTCTTATGACCCTGATGAATCGATCGAGCCTTTTGAGGTGTTCTGCTTCCAACATATCAAGGAAGTCCTGACTCCGACTGGTTTCCGCTCTCGTAAAGGAGACAAAGAGTGGGTCAAGTTTGATGATTATATCCCGGATTATCTATCAGAAGAAACCAAGGTCGCCTTGAGAGTTGAGATGGAGAAACCACCGTCAGAGAAGGATGTAGATGGATACATCTATTGCTTCGAGATTCTGAGTGAGTCGCTCTCGTCGGGTTTGTCAGTAACTCAACTGGTTCTCCCTCCTCAGATGATACAACCCCAAAGCACGTCCATCTCAAAGTCGGACGTACGAACAACCTACCAAAGCGGATTACAGAATGGTCAAAGCAGTGTGGATCACACGAACAGACCTTCCGTGGGTCTTGGCCTGAGCTCCCTGCCTCGCAGAGCTTCCTACCTGGAAAGCTTCAGGCGAGAGTAAAGGGACCAAACAGCCATCGTTTAGAGCGGCTCATCCATCTCGAACTCGCTGATCTTGTCACAAATACTCCCTACCTTCTACCTGGGTTCCCGAAGCGGGTAGCCCCTCCAGCGGCCAGCGGAAGCGGCAGTGGAAACGGGGACACGCAATCCACTCCAACCAAGAAGCCCAAGGTGAAGAAGGATCTTGATGTGAGGATGTCTGGGAGGACCTGTCCTGATTGTGAGTGTTCCCCTCCAAATGGCGGACAGAAACTGAACCTTTTGATTACAGGCGGAAGTGTACACCGCGAGATCTTCACCTTTTCCAAGGCGGCCAAGGGTAAATACAAGGGAAAAGAATGGGACCTCATTGTACAGCCTGCCATCGCTAAATGGGGTAAATTTGTCGAGCAGCACGTCTAAGGGACTCACCCACCACTTATTATTTCTCTCTTGAGCCGGTATTTTTTCAAGAACGAGTATATATTGATCGGACTCTTCGGACTTTCCGTTCTACAAATGTGGATACATCTAATCAATACAAACGGGTGGCACGAATTAAACTCGAATGTATTAACTACCTAGTGCTCCAAGTGGGTCGGACGCCACCTGCGGTTTGCTCGGTGAGAATATAACTGGCGGGTAGGTATTTGGTGAAGGTAGACATCCACTCGGATTAGCTTTGGCAGAGGTGGAAGGACTAGATGAAGGTACATGGACGTCTGACGATTTATTATTCCGATGACCATGAGCATGGACAACGTTGGAGGTAGAAGATTTTGGAGCGTGATAGCCCCTTTCACGGGACAAAGAGGTAGGTGGTGTCGTGTTGGTTGGTGAAAATGCAGACCTTGTACCTCCGGTGACGGGTAGCCTGGTTGATAAGTACAACTCCCCCGTGCTCACAGGTTGCGAGTGGGTGATTGGTCGCCGCAAGAACGTCGAGGTGGTAGGAGAAACTACGGACGCCAAAGGGGTGAGTGGATCCAGTGCGAGAGAATTGATGGGTGTTGGACGGACAGCCGTTCGAGGAAGGGAAACGGAAGGTTTGGATTCCCGAGTGGAGAGCATCGTCTTGGGCCGTCCTCCCAGAGGGTCAGACTTTGGGGCCAATAAGTTTGCCTCCTGCGCGGAAGGCATGGGCGGAGAAACGACGACAGGGCTCTCCTCAGTGACGTTCTTCCTTCTCGCGGTCTCACTTTCCCCCAGGAGCCTCTCCTCATCCACACCTCCGACACTCCCACGACTCAGCACCTCCTGTACATATGCGAGACACTCGAGTGCCTCCATCCTTCTCCTCTTCTCAACACTTCCTTCATCCGCGTTCCCATCTTCTCCCCGCCACATCGCAGTGTCGTGCAAGAGGGCGTCGATCGCCCAGCCCATCCCCTCGGCGAGCTGCCTTTGTTGATTGCGGAGTGCCTCCACTTCCCCTTCTACTTCTAGACGGGTCCTGAACTCCCATGGTGGGCGTTCGTACTCTGGTGAAAACGAGGGCAAAGATGTGCTTGATAGGTTGGATGTTGAGCGGGTTAACGTGCCAGGGAGCTCGGATAAATTCCTCTTTAGTTGGAAATAAGTCGGGTGGGACATGAGGTATTGTATTGAAACGTACCCGGATCTCCGAAACGGTGTTGAAGAAAGCCCGGTTGATCCCAAGGCCCTCGCTCTTGTCTAAGAGATTCCTCGCGATCACCTCAGGCAGACCGACTTGTGACTCTGTGGTAGATTGGATTTGCATCGCAGGTAGTCTTCCATACACACTTGCCGATCTCAACTCTCGTGTGCGTCTGGCGGGACGAGCCGGTAGGTTGGGAACGGTAGCTGGTATGTCGAGCAGATCACGGTTCTGTATCACGACAGACACACCAGTTGATGGATGTGGGGATTGTTGGAGGCGGAACGCTTGTTGAACGAGGAGGACAGTAGGGGCAACACCTTCAAATGGATTATCGAGGGGTGGGTAGCGCATGAGGCAGGTGAGCTGTTCAGTGTATTCGGCAGGTATCACTGCAGAAAAAGAGTGAGCAATTCGTGAATCGTATAGGAATGTACTAACACTTGTTGCGGATTCGGATGAGCATCGCCACGCAGACCCAAGGGGCAATCTCCAGACTTGAATCCACGGCAAAAATTGCATCCCATAGGAGCATAGAGTCCTCAACCGTGAATTCCCGAGTGAAGAGTAATCGAAGCCAACGGCTGGGAAGTGGCCGGTCAGCGGGCGGGTCTCTGGTGACCCGCAGTGAGTTGACTTACATGCCGTAAATCTGGGGTTCAATGCCGGCCTCGTTCATTTTCTCCCATAGAGCCGGATCGACCTTGCTCAAGTATTGGCTCTGAATACGATTGCAAACTGATACGATCGGCGCGACGGAGGGTTTGATCTCAACGGGTCCGTTGCGCGGTCCTATGACATTGGGCTCGCGCCATTCGTACCAGGGATTGACGGCGGACATGACGACTTCAAAGAGGGACCAGGCATCTGCAGCGACCCAAGCGCGGTCACACATGTCAAGGACGTCTTGGTCTTCGATTTCGGTGTTCTTGCGATCAATAGAGTCATAGTCGACCGCGACATACAGAGCCGCGAGCAGCTCGTGCATTCCTTGTCGGTAGCCGATGTCGGGGTATGTCGCCGAATGGACATGGAGAATGTTGGTCAGTTCCTTTTGGACGCGCTTGTGGCGAAAGTAGACCAAATCAGGGAAGCTACAGGCAGAAAGCGGTGAGGATGTTTGCAGTGCCCACCCGATATAGACCGGCGGAACGAGAAGGAAGTAGAAGTACTCACGTGCGCTCAACGTCGAGTAGAATAGACTTGCGAAGTTCAACCGCAGCAAACCATTGTCGCCAGGGGTTCTGCGAACGCGAAGACAGTTGAACGATTTAGACGTCACGGACACCTAGAGCAACGGGGAAGCTTCACCTGCTCGTCCAAGCTCAACGGGTTGTTCTTCTCCCAGTTTAACTCTACTTTCCTATCTGGTGTTGGGGGCTCGGCTTGACCGGAGAGGTACGACTCGTCGTGGCTGCCGTCTGGGGCGCGCATGAGGCCGCGGAGGAGTGCATCATACCGCGCCCTGGTAGCCTTTAGCTCTGTGGTGGGTGGTGTAGGGCGATCGGAGAGCTCGGCAGTGAGCGGGGGCGTCGGGATGAGGAAAATCTGTCGTTGGCTGGAGGATCAGCGCTGACGAGCGTCTCGATGCACTCGCACCTTCCACGCCAAGCTTCTCCCGACCAAACCATCCCTCTGAGGCTCGATTTTGCCGCGAAATAGGGCGCCGTTTGTCGCGTTTTCTTCAAGTTTGGAGCGTGTCAGGTTCGAGTTGAAGAGCGAGTTGTAGGCGTCTCTGAGGGAAAGGATGAAAGGATATTACGATTGCAGCCTCGAAGTTTTCCAAAGTTCTGCTCACTGTATCGCGTGGTGCGAGGGCCGGAGCCAAGGAGGAGGTTCCATGGGGTTTGTTGTGTTGAGGCCAAACATAAATCAAAAGGCGGCCAACGTATTTAAGGAACTGCCGTGGAATCACACCCAATTTGACCCACCGCCCCCCATCATGAGCTCAAGGTATTACCACCTGCCGCCTCCCAGCCTCGCTACAATTCACTGACTCACTGACCACTCCCAGGCTCGACCGCCTTCTCCAGCTTCTCGACAATGGGTCCTCTCCAACCATCAGGGCGGCAGCGGCGAAGCAAATCGGCCAAATCGCCGCAAAATGCATCACCCCAGACCTCGCGCTCGAACATTCCGACATCAGCATCAACCCCTCCCTCGATGTGAAACCAGTCCTCCCAGACGTAGATAGGAGCAAAGAATGGTCAGAAGTTATGTCTGTTGTAGCAAGAGTGCGCCTCTTATCGCTCTCAACATCCTTTGCCACTCCACCACTCAACATCCTTTGCAGCTCTTACCCTATTTTCGCTCTCGTAATATGGAAACCCGTACAGCTGCTGCGACCGCTCTCCAACACATTTGCCAACTTGTACCTGCTTGGACCCCCGCTCAACCTGTCTCTCCGGACACCCCGCCTTCATCTCCACCGGAATACCCTCATTTTTCCGTGCAGTCGCTCCTTGAAAGCGGAAACCTGCTTTTGTCCTCCTCCGGTCAAGAATTCACAAAGTCGATGACCCTCGGTACCCCCGAAGAAATTGCCCGATCCCGCAAAGAAGCAATGAGCCGGCTCGGACTCGACTTTCTTAATGACGATGACAACGATGACTGGGGCAAGGAACTTGTCGAGGAAGCCGTGGATGTTGCCATGGCGGACGATGAGCAGCAGAGATCAGCACAGTCGGACGACCACGAAATGCAAACCGAAGCTCCTGTCGACTCCTCTACCGCCAAATCAGATGAAGAGTCCCCTGGTATGTCGGCAGAGCCCACTTCCGCTCCCGCTGCGGCGTGCCTGTCACAGCGCCCTCCCTTTGCGGCTCCTCATGATCATGTGTCACCAGTTCCTATTCAGAGCCCAGCGGAGCCTGATGCAGTGCATATAGAGGATGTAGATGCTCCAGGCCTCAGTGCTCGAGAACGCAATAGGCTAAAACGAAAACGCAAGGGCACCATCGGTCCCTATATGAACGCACCTCCCAGTGCACCTCCGACCAAGTAGGGTACCCTAGTGAACATATGTGCGGATGATTCTGACTCCTATTAGAATGCGCATTACGGAACAGGACGGTGCGCCTAAGCCGACGCCCGTGGTCAACAACGGCTCCATATCAGAAGAAGAAAACAAGATCATCATTGACCCCCAGAAAGGGGGTCAAGTCGATATCAAAGAAAAGGCTTCCCAGCAAGCCATCGAGGTCAAGGAAGGTCATTGGGTTTGGGAAGGCGTCGTTCGGGTCCTCGAAGTCGATTTATTCAAGTAAGCTCTACACTTCATTTTTTCCTGTTCTTTCATGATGTCTTCGCCAGTGCAAATTGGGAAGTCCGCCACGGCGCAGCGCTCGCTCTGAGAGAGGTCATCAGAGTCCAGGGCGCAGCAGGAGGGGTTCAAAGTACGTCCAGAATTCCTATTATGCTGGTCCCAGCTGCTGACGTTCAGCTTCTGACGTCAATCTTGCAGAAAAAGCAACCCCGGAAGAGAACGCATTCCTCCACTCAAAATGGACAAATCACCTCGCTGTCAAGCTCCTCTGCATCTTCGTACTCGATCGATTTAGCGACTTTGTCTCTGATCAAGTCATCGCCCCCGTGCGGGAAGCCGCCTCGCAAACGCTCGCGGCGCTTCTGCTGCACATGGCTACCACAAGCATCACGTTTGTCCACAACAACCTATTGCAGATGATACGGCAGGAATTTCCTACATCAGCGAACGGAGTGGAGAGTAATGGTGGAAAGTCCAAGAAAGCGCACGTGTACGCTTGGCAGGTTCGGCATGCGGGGCTCCTGGGGTTGAAATATGAAGTCGCTGTCAGGAGTGATTTGATCGAGAACGAGGAGGGCTTGGATGTTCTACCAGGTGTTGTGGATGCCGCCGTTCTTGGGTAAGTACCACGAGTTCCGACTACCTGACTTGCTAACTTGCTAACATGTAACGCTCCTACAGGCTAAGTGATGCGGATGATGATGTCCGTTCGGTCGCAGCACAGTGCCTGATTCCAATTGCCCACATCCTTGTTGAAAGATTGGAAGCCGACCTTCCTCGGGTCCTTGCAGTTCTGTGGGGATCCTTGGAATCTATAACCGATGACCTTGGTTCTAGCGTTGGAGCTGTTATGGAGCTGTTGGGAAAGCTAGTCGCCTTCCCAAAAGTCACCGATCTCCTGGCGGACGAATCGAAGTCGTACGTACACGGCATTTTTCTATTCCGTATATGCTAACATCACTGTCCAGGCGGCCGATGACCGAGCTCGCACCAATCCTCTTCCCCTTCTTCCGGCACACCATCACTTCTGTACGGCTCGCCGTCGTCCGAACATTGCACGACTTTATTTCTATACCCGCGCTCCGAAAGGACTGGATCCATACTACATTCCTCCGTCTCATCTTCCAAAACCTTCTCCTCGAAGAACGTGAAGACATCCGAGGGGTCAGTCTAGCTACTTGGCGAAAAGCACTGGAGACCGTCATGCCTAACTCATCTGCCATCGAGTCCGTGGCGGATATCAATGTCGTCCGGGCTTGGTTCGAGTCCTGCACGACCCCCCTTGGTCAGCCACTCGACATGGGCCACCTAATTATCATTGGCCCCCGGGACTCGTCGGAGGTCCATAGTGTCGACAAGTTCATGATCACTCAGGATGTTGCACTCGATAGACAGATTGTGTGGAAGGCGAGGCTTGCGACCGCCCAAGCCATTGGCATTCTTTTGTCCATGTGGCCGACTCAGGTAAAGTTCTGGCTCTCATACCGTGAAACTTGCTATTGATTATGACACTGTCAGCACCTTGTAGCGTACTTTGACCTTCCCCTCAAACACTATCTTAAGTCCATCAGTGCCTTCCACCAAAGCATGGGTGCGATCATAGTCCAAGAGTGGGGCTACGAGTATGAAAAGGAGCACCCTGATGAAGATCTCGTTGCAGTCTCCACCTTCGCCAACGAGCTGCGACAGATCAGCATTGACAGCCTCTCCGTCGACCCTCCCGCTTGCTACCACGAGGCATACAATACACTTGTAACGATATCCACCATATCACACGGATATATTCAAGGATATCTTCGCGACTCCAGATTCGCATCAGCAGGACTCACAGACCCCCAGATACCAACTCAAGTTGGTACCCATATAACCCCGGGTTTGTTCGACATATCCCATGCTAAGACTGGTGTGGACTGGCTCGATGGACTTCATAGTGTCTTGAACAGTGCTGCCGGGACTAAGATCAAGAATAAAAGAAAGGAAGCTACCAAGATCGACGATGCGAAGAAGGCGTTGAGAGGATACATAGCAGATTTCGAAGAAATCCAGGAAAGGCAGATTCTCCAGGTACAAGCAGCGTTTGCTGGTGTTACCATCGCACTCAAAGGGGTACCGCCCAAGCTGACCCCGCTTGTTCGAGGAGTCATGAATAGCATCAAGGTGTGTTCTCCATTCCTAACATTATTTTCAGTGGACTGCTGATGATTTGTTAACCCAGGGAGAGACGAACCCGGATTTACGACAACGGTCTGCCACAGCGCTAGCATCATTCGTCCGTTTCGCAACTTCAAGGGCATCGGTACCATCAGTTCTTAATGCCATCGAGAAAATCATCAAGAACCTTTCCTACTTCCTGTGTCAGGACCCAACCGAGACCCCTCTTTTTGACAAGTCGCTCAAGAACAAGTTCTTATCTTTCAGTGCTTCGATAGCACGTACAACTACCTCTGCCAAAATGGCATCAAAGGACGAGTCTCTCTGTGAATCTAAGGAAATAGCCTCTCAGCGAACTATGCGGAGTGGGTCTGTGGCGGCGTTCGGCGCCCTTTCAGCAAAGTTTGGGGAGGAGCTATTCGATTCAGTGCCGAAGCTGTGGGAGTCAGTTACCCATGGCCTCCTCGCCATCTATCCATGCAATGAGATGGGAACAGTCGATGTAGCCGCTGGAGACGCTATGGCCAGCGAAACGCCTGAACTTGGACAAGCGGCTCTAGATACTCTGGCGTCTCTGCGAGAAATGTTGCCGACCCTCCATCCTTCTCTACGTCGGCGGTTCGACGAACAATTCCTCAAAAGCCTGACGGCAGCTTTAGGAAGCGAATTCTCTGTTATCAGACAAGCAGCGGCCAAATGTTTCGCGGTATTTTGCAAGGTTGAAATTGAGCGAGGTATGCTGTTCGCGATCAAGAACCTCGTCCGATACCACCACAACGAGAGTCAATATGTACGGCTCGGGGGCGTCGAGTTCACATTCCGTAGGCACTCCCACCTCCCACTTATCAGTCTGTGTGCTGATTTACTCACAGATTGCATGAATACCATGCAAGCCAAGATGCTGCCTTATGTCGTGTTCTTCGTCGTTCCCCTACTGTCCTCTATGAGTGAATACAATGAGGACTGCCGATTGGCCGCTACCAATGCCTTCGCCACTATTGTCAAGATGGTTCCTCTCGAGGTGAGAACAGTCGAACGACTCGTAGTGTCTGCCTTGAACTAAGTACAGTCCAGGCTGGATTACCCGATCCACCAAACTTCCCCCAAGAGCTCGTCGACGAACGGGAGACAGAACGCGCTTTCCTGTCGCAACTCTTGGATGGGTCAAAGGTGGAGCCCTATAAGATCCCTGTCACGATTAACGCCGAACTCAGAAAGTACCAACAAGACGGTGTTAATTGGTTGTACTTCCTCGCCAAATATCAGTTGCACGGTATCCTCTGTGATGGTGGGTGGTACGCATTGGATTTATAGAGAATTTTCTTTTTAACCTCCTCCTTAGACATGGGTCTTGGAAAGACACTTCAGTCCATTTGCATCCTCTCCAGCATCCATCATGAACGTTCCAAGAGCAACCTACCGTCGCTGATTGTTTGCCCGCCGACGCTGACGAACCACTGGTATCACGAGATCAAGAAATTTGCGAATAATCTCAGACCTCTCATGTACACCGGGAACGTGAAAGAACGGCGCGCGAAGCTCAAGAAGTTTACCAAGTTCAACGTCCTTATTACTTCCTACGACGTGCTCCGAAACGACATCGGCGATCTCACTGGAGCCGCAAAGCAGTTTATCTACTGTATTCTAGATGAAGGTCATATCATCAAGAACGGGAAGACGAAGGTTAGCCAAGCCGTGAAGAGAATCAAGGCCGACCACCGCCTTCTTCTTTCTGGAACACCGATCCAAAATAACCTCTTGGAACTCTGGAGCTTGTTTGATTTCCTGATGCCTGGGTTCCTGGGAAGCGAGCAATCGTTCAACGAGCGATTCGCCAAACCGGTGCTTGCAAGTAAGGAAGGCAAAGGTGGAATGAAGGCCGCTGAAGCTGGTGAGTAGCTTGCTAGTGAACTGCTCGTTATCTAAGAGTGCTTGTAGCTGCCTTCGCATTGCAAGCGCTGCACAAACAAGTCCTGCCATTTCTACTGCGACGGCTTAAGGAGAACGTCCTTCACGATCTTCCTCCAAAGATCATACAAGATTATTACTGTGACATATCACCTCTACAGCAGGCACTCTTCGATGAATTCCAAAAGTCCGCTGCTGCACAAACTATTGAAGGAGATGTCCAGGACGGCAAAGAAAAGGGGCACGTCTTCCAAGCGTTACAGTACCTCCGCAAGGTGTCCAATCACCCGGCATTGGTGCTCAAGGATGGGAAGCCGGAGACAGAGGCACTTCTTCGTCTGAACAAGGAGGACGAATCTACTTCTGTTCGCGACGTTCAACACGCCCCCAAGTTACTTGCTCTGAAGTATTACCTGTCTCTTTTATTGTGATCACAAACTGACCTCCTTCCAGGCAATTGCTCAACGATTGTGGAATCGGTGTAGATGTAAAGGAGGAAACGGACGCAGATGGGATGCCCGGTGCTGCACCTCCACAGCACCGATGCCTCATCTTCTGTCAGATGAAGCTCATGCTCGACGTCATCGAGAACGACCTCTTCAAGCAACGAATGCCCTCTGTTACCTACATGCGGCTAGATGGAAGTGTCGATGCCAACAAACGACATGCAATTGTGCAGACGTTCAACGGGGATCCCAGTATTGATTGTCTCCTTCTCACTACTCATGTCGGTGGCTTAGGTCTGACGCTGACGGGTGCCGATACTGTGATCTTCGTCGAACATGACTGGAACCCTATGAAAGACCTCGTAAGCGGTCATCGAAATTATCTTGTTTTTCTTACTGAACGCCATCTTTAGCAAGCCATGGATCGCGCACATCGGTTAGGCCAAACGAAAGTCGTTAATGTGTATCGGTTGATCACGAAGGGTACTTTGGAAGAAAAAATCATGGGGTATGCCTGCAGTGACTTTATTTGCTCAAGGAACACTCACAGCTGGGTTCAGTTCGCAACGCTTCAAGTTGAACATTGCACACTCTGTGGTCACGCAACAAAATGCAGGGTTGGATACTATGGATACCAACCTCGTCCTGGACCTGTTCAGACACACAACCGAAGAAGAAGAGGCGGCCACCGAAGAACGAAAGAAGAAGGATTCCGACCGTCCAGTTTCGCAAAAGGAATTGCTTGCTGGGCTGGACGATTTGCCAGCAGAAGACGAGTATCAGGGCTTGGATCTCAGCTCATTCTTGGGTTCAATTGGGCGATAGCGATAGAACTGCATAGACACTCAAGACGTACAGCGCCAACCACCAGTACAGTTCCTTTTTATTCAAGTTGTATCATAGTCTCACACCGCTTGGGTTCGTTGCAATCAAACCGAATATTACATGAGCAGAGGCGAGTGGCGAGAAGGGGTGTAGTCGTAAACTAGTAACTAGACTAGGGAGACAAGCCGAAACGTAAATATGATCGATCACCCGCAAGCGTACATGGACAACCCTAGAGGTAACCGGGTCTAGTGCTACATTAATTTCACCGCAAGATAAGCAGAGCGAGAACATCATAGTTGTATAAACGCCTCTTTCGGGATTGTACCCTGAAAAGGATGGTCAGGAAATGGGCGGCTTTTCGTCCCAAAAGGGATCCAGCATACCTTGACGCTTTGAAACAACTGTAAGGCTGCCTCCATATCCCAGCTGGATGCCCCCAAGCACTCTGTAGCTGTTTTCAAGGTCAACCCAGTTTCGGACATCAACGTGATTGCGATTTGACGTTGTTTGGGTGCCTAAAACGTCGTGGTCAGTTGTTTAGCAGCCGTGGGACGATGGTTACACACTAGTTGAGGCAGCAAAGGGTCTTTGAGAATGAATTCAGGTGTGCCAGGTGGTATTCCGTCATCTTCAACAGCAGGCTGCGGTTGCGCGGGAGGTACCGCTCCACTGGCCGTGGCGACGGCAGAGGATAACGCGTTAGCAGCCCCCGGATCGGCCAGGGCTTGTGGTTGTGTGATAAGCGGCCCTGGGGCCCACGTGTCATGACTTGAATAACCGCGCACAGTGAGCATATCGGAGGCGACGAATGCCGACCATCCCAATCGATACACACTTTTATTTCATGAGAACTGATGAGAACCGTTTAGTGGAATTGACAGGGAGAGACTTACTCTGAGTCCGGCGGGGCTGGGACGAGAATCATAGTGCGGTCGAAGGATCGGATACCATCAACCATTCCCGGTTCTGATAACGACTAGTTGGAGAATCCTTACGAGAGGGGATGAGCGCTCACCTTCAACAAACTGACCATGAACTGTAATATGCAATGTGGGTCCAAGGCCAATATCCATCGAAGAGGCATCGATGACAAATTTCTCTCCTTCGTTCGTATCGTGGCGCGTACGGGGCATCATAGAGAAGCACTGCATAACATCCCCAGTACCAGTGTACAGCATATCCTTCGCGGCAGTAGCGGCGACCTCGGGAGATACTTGAATGACACGATGCAGATTGCGGCTGCCAAGTTCGTGCCACTTGCCCCAGGAGAGGTTCTTCTGGTTTGGCATCTTCACCTGGAATCCTCGTGCACGAGCGCGTGGTGGTATCGATGCGTCGTAGGAGAAGGAGAAGGTTGAGATGGCTGTATAGACTGGAGCGAGGGCGGCACGGTCTTGATCGAAAGCGGCGAGGAACCTGGAGTCATGTGAATCATGCTTGGTCAAGCGCATATCAATTGCACGAAGATGGCGGGCTGACCTCTGGAGGAATGATACAGCAAAGGACTGTACATCGCTCTCAATGGCGCTTCCGCTCATTCCTACGGGGAAGTTCTGAACAGAAGTAGACACTACTGGTTCAGCTGGAGTTACAGGTGTGATGGCAAGTCGACCACGAGGGAGTGAGACGTCGTCGAGCATCTCGAGTGTGGGCCATCTCCTTGCAACATCCCTGTGGACTGATCAGAAGGGAGATGTATTGCTCACAGGGTAATTCACTTACATAAAGTATTTCTCAGCCTGCCCATTTGAAATGGCATTTTCTCGAACGGGATTGCCCTTCAAGATGAGTTCGCGGAGCTTCTTGAAGTGGAGGGTGGAGAGACCGTCTAATGAGGATATTTTATTACCGGCAAGGGAGAGATTGACTATGTTTGGTAGATGTCGGTGAATAAATGTGATCGAGGTTGCTGTGAGGCGATTTTCGTTGGAGGAGAGAGACAAAACCGGAGGTTGTAGTTGCGAGGCAATGCGGAGGATCGCACTGAATTCCCTCTGATCGGTTGTGGTTCTTGTGGCCGTGGTATGATTGCCACGAAGCTTTGACATCCCAGGATCGGCCGATAGTTTCTGGGGTTGACGCTGTGAGAAAGGTAACTGCAAAAAGCAAGCGGTCAACTGACATTGAGGTCGAGGAATTGCGCTTGCGGGTTGAAGCGTTTATTGATAATCTTCTGCATGCCTTCGAGAACGTGCGCAGGGGTAGCAGTGGGTCTCAATATGAGTGTTTTGGCGTCTCCACGCGTGACCGAGCGCTACAAGTGATCGTACAAGGGCAACGAAGAGCATTGCGGAAAACGCGCAGTGGGAGCATTAACAAAACTGTCAATGTGGATTGCAAAGGTGACACAGGTATATAACATACATTTAGGCTGACTCTGAGCTTGTCAAAGCCCGTAGAGTGTCCTTTACGCAGAATATCGCGGCTCATACCGATGTGGGAGCGGATACGACCACCGGTAGTTCTAGAACCGGATGAGTCCCGCATCTGGACATCTCCACCATTCCTAACGAGGCCTTGTCGCTTGAGGAGCTGGCTTGCTACGTTGCGACGAGGGGCGCCTCCGCTAGAGGCTGGCGGTGGGCGCTGGGGCGTCGCCGGAGGAGTAGCAGTGGTGATCATAGCTTGTGTAGTAGTAGTTGGTATAACGTCGTCCAATTTGCAGAATATTTGCGGAAAGTGGCGGGAGTGGTTGAGGATGAGTTGCTGATTACAATGGATTGACAAGTTTGGACCTCTCTTTAATGGCACAACGCGGCAGAGGTCGTGGAGGCCGCGAACAACCAGTCTCAACAGCCGGTGCGAGCACCACAGCCACCACGGAGCCTGTCCTCGACATCTACAGTCTCAAGTTTGACCATGATTCGGCCGGAAAACTGGAGGAACTGTACCACCAGGTGCGTGAAATGAGCGCGCAAAGGCTCACAACGCATGCATACAGATACTCTCTACTCGCAGATTAAGAAGAAGAGAATGGAGGCGGAAGAAGCCTCGGTGGGCGAGAGGCGTGAGCTCAAGGACGCCGTCGACATCGTCGGCACGTGCACGGGAATGTGCCCGGACTTCGAAGTGCTTGAACGGTTTGTCCAGCGCTCCATAGACCCGTTGGAAAGGGCAAGCCCGTCTCATTAAATGCTTTACTCAATGTTGACTGCTAGCACACCAGGGTGTCGATGGCCTGCTGGATGTCCGGCGCATGGTCAAACGGTACGATCGTGGAGGTGCCGGTGCTGGTCAGGTTCCTCTCGAAGATATCCGACCTCCCCCAGTTCTCCGCGTGAGTATCGAAGCACAAATTTCTTCATGGCATTCTGAACATCGTGCCAGGGTACAGTCGACTATCTTATGGATGACCTCCTTTCTCGGATTGGTATGGAGAAATCCCATGCCTATATTCGAGATCGAACTCGTGCAATTCGCAAGGACTTTACCCGACAGCGCGACTTCAGTCTCGATGCGATGTATTGTCACGAGCGTATCGCGCGCTTTCACATCCTCGGACTACACGCCCACTGCCGCAGCGATCCTGACCAGGAACAACAAGAAACGGAACAGCTCAAGAAGGTTTTACAAACGCTCACGGAAATGTATCAAGACTCCAGAGGCAGACACAGATCGCCAAACGAAGCTGAGTTTCGCGCATATTATATGCTTGTGCACCAGAGAGACAAGACCGCGCTCCTTACCATCCGCCGGGTGCCACAAGATATATACTGTGCACCGATTCTCCAATGGGCACTAAAACTTCGATTTTCACAGTCTAGGAACGTCGATACGGACAAACGGCAGTCCCATCTAAATAGCGATGTCACGCAGATGAACTATGCGCTATTGTTTCGACTATGGGAGGACCACGGGACTTCGTATTTGATGGCGTGTATCTTAGAAGGACACCTCAACGACATCAGACGCTCCATTCTTCGTTTACTCAAAAGGTCGATTGACCCAGGGTCCAGGAAAGTTCCTAGCGAGACCTTGATCGAGCTCCTTCGACTGGACACGGAGGACGAGCTTGTGCATTGGGTGAATGCGCTTGGTTGGTCAATAGACGCGGAGGGTGTCGTGGTACCGCAGGACCAAACCGATATCCCGAGCGAGTACTACCCGAACTAAGTACGCAACTAGTCACTAATTAGACCCTAACAGTTGTTGGAGGCCCCCGAACACCGTCACAGCGATTATGTGTGGTCAAACGACCTCCATCACTCACCTACTCCCAACTCACCCTTGGAATCACCTATGATATTGATATCGGATCCTCGACGCCCAGACAACGAAGACCTCGAGATGAATATGGGACACCCGTGTCTATTAACAGAGAGAAGCCCCTACCTTCACCTGTGTTGCCGTTCCCCCGGTTGAATCAGTCATTCACCGCTGCTCCTAATTCGTTTGCCTCTATCTCCACACCTGGTGAAACTTCCGTATCCATTGCTTCTGCACCTGATGCAACAGCTCCAGTCTTCAAGTGGGCCCCCGACGTGTTAAAGACTTTGCCCTCTAATAAACCTGTTGGATCTTCGACACCCCCGACCGAAACATGGAAGGGGTTTGGTGCAGCAGCAGCCGCGCTTGCCGCAAAGAAGGCTGCTTCAGGTGTAGAAGCAGCCTCTTCGGCTGCAGAGTCCGTTTGGTCGTTCCCGACAAATGCTACTGCTGCTCCTGCATTCCGTGCAGCCTCTTCATCTGCTACCATACCAGTGCCCGTACTCGGATCTATACCCGCGTCTTCAAGCGCCCCGGATGTGCTCGTTCCGCCTTCCACCGTCAAACCGCCACCCTTTACTTGGCCATCGGCTCCAGTCCTTCCGCAACAAACCAATACTGATCCCGTCCCCTCAGCTGCCTCTGTGCCCGTTCCGACCCCAAGCCTCACTTCAAGTTTCGGTTGGCCCAGTGTGCCCACAGAATTCGCGCAATCTGCCCCATCCATTGCTCCTACTCCCACAATGACTCGAATTGCACCTCCATTCCCTGTCGTTGATCCCACTCCAATGCGACCTCTCCCTGCGTTGGCTCCACCCAGTAGCATCGTGTCGACGGTGTCTGGACCACAATTACCACGGGTTGCGCCGGCTTCCACTTCCACCATCCAACCGGAGCTTGTCCAAACGCGGTCTGCTGGTTCTTGGGTTGCACATTTGGCCCCGACTGCATCCTTCAACCTAGCACCCGTCCCTGTACCAGGTACAACGTCTTCAGTCCCGGTTTCCACTCCAGTCCTAACGCCGGAGCCTGTACTTGGGCCACCCATTGCCCCGCTCCCGATGCCTGCACCACCCATCGCCCCTCCAGTGCATCCATCTTCGCCTGCACCTACACCCACGCCCCCACCTCCGTCTCTACCCCAAGCGCCTCTTCACATCCGTTCCGAGATCATCGCAGACCAACAATATGCGATGAACCTTCGGTATCGTTCTCTTCGTGCCTGGGTTTTGGCTTATAATGCGAAGCTCGAGAGGGAACAAGCGGAGGAATTGCGAAGTCAGAGGGAAGAACAACAGCGCCTGGCGGCTGAGGAGATCGCATTAAACATGTCCCTTGGGCGGTATGACGGAGAGGGCGATACTGCTGGTTTGCGGCATTCGTTACTTGGACGAAAACGTAAACGATGGTCGCGGGTCGATGTCGATGAGGACATGTCCAATCCATTGGTTCCGCATTTGATGGTAAACACATCGCTTCATGCGCGTTCAACCATAGCGTTATTTACTTTAACATTGCAGGAAGAAGAAAAGCGAAGAAGAATCTGGCAACCCGGAACATTCATGAGAACCATTGCACAAATCGCCAGGAAACGAATACGAGGGCACGATATACCTCAAGACTGGCAAGTTTGGATCTCTTTTACCCCAGATGGGGGTAGCGCAACCCAATGGTTCAGAACCAAGTTGGTCGACACCCACCAGACCTCGGATTTGGTCAAAGTCAAGCTCGGAAAGCGTACTGACATGACGGAGCAAGAAGAGGAACCCCAACCAGGATTATTGATCCTCCAATGCGTGCCTGGGATGTGGAGGGGAGCCCTGGATAGAGCGAAGGAGTTGATCGAGATGGTTCCGGATGATAACCCATTCCTCCCTGCGTTTTTGATTATCATGGCGAGTGATGAGGGAGTCCCAGAGTGGTGGGTGGGGGAGGTATGTAGAATTACTCAACGATTACGGAAAAGGAGCTGATATGCGATTCTACTAGTTGGATAGGATTTTACAAGGCCTGGTCGTTGACCGTAGAGCATTCATTTTGCAGTCTGGCTCTGCCCTTGCGACTGCGGAGAGCGACTTCGCCAGCGAAGTTGATGCCCTTACACTAGATTTGGAAGGGATAGCCCCACGACTGCCCCTGAGGGAGGTCACCAATGCCTTCACGAACTGGTGGCTCGTAGAATTCGACTATGGAGCTGAGCAAGCACGATCACCAAGTAGGTTTTCATTCATCTTCAAGCTTATGTCGCTAACGCTTTGATAGCGTTTGATTTTCCCACTCTCGTTTGGGTGGTTAGTGTGCTGATGCAAGCTTTGGACAAGATCCTTGAGGCGGTTGTAGGAAATTGTCAAGAAACAGAATCTCCTATACCCTTCAACGATTTCCCTTCTCTCGGCGATGTCGAGTAGGTACACTGTTATTTTCTCACAGATATTGTGGCTAACTGGTTTTCAGTTCCGTCTACCGAACAATTCTCGAGTATTATACGGAAATCGGAGGCGAGGAACCTCATTCACCTTACACGATCGTCGAAGAAAACCCTGAGGCCCTGCTCGCTCTCACGCATGACACCGGACTAATGGTGCAGTTCCGGCTGTGGCAACAAGTGGGACGCCTCTGTCCCCGTCCAGGCCTCCGGGAATCGGAGCTTGAAAAGATGGCAGCGGCCTTCGATGTAGAACTCGTTCAAAACCTTTCGGGTATTGATCGCTCTCATTTGGTTTTCCGAAATCCCCCAAAGGCCGTGTTACCCCCCTTCCAAGCCGAACCGACGTCACGGCATGCAACCCCGCCTCCTCTCAAGCGCAAGCACAGTGCTCTGGACAGTGACACCAGCGACCTTGATATGATCCTAAAGACGCGTCCCGCTCCACCTGCAACCACCAATGGACATGTTTCCGGCGGGAGAAACGAGAACGGAGAGGCCATAAAACGCTCCAGGCTGACTTTAGAGGACCTCAAGAAGCCCTTTTCGCCCGCCAACATCTCCTTTCGAGTTCAAATGGCCAAAGCGAGGTTCGACTTGGAGATACTTAAGGCATCAGAGATCACCGAAGAAACTACAGAGAAACAACTATGGACCTCCAAGGCGAATGCCCTTGTCAGAATTGCAAAGGCGGTCTTTGACAAGGTCCTTTCGTCTTCCTCACCGGACGTGAGGACACTCTTATGCGCGGTATTGTTTCAATATTAACCCTTGCGTTTAGGACCAAGCCATAATTGACTGCCGTGCGATTGTGGAGATCATGCGCACCATTCAAGATGATATCTTCGATATTCTACGACAGGTCAGTACTTTTTCCCTCCGTGAACCAGATGAAGACTGAGTCTGGCACAGAGGCATGCTGTAAAAAAGAACATTCAACAACTCGCGAACATTCAGGTACTCCCTGGGTCTGTCGAGCTCCGAGGCCTTGTCGAGGCCGCAACGGACTTGCACGACCGACTGAACTCTTAAGATACCATAACATTGCTGTATTATTATACATGTATCTTTATGATCTGCTACTATTTACTCTTCATCTTCTTTGTGGTCAGTCGACTTCGTGCCTTGGCCTTGTTTGGTTGTACCGAACCATGACCTCGCAAACATCTGGAAGACGTCAACTACGACGTGTACATGACACCTCTGGATCCATTGATGGTACCAGAGCAAGCCAGGGTATCATGAAAGCGCCAGAGAGTGTCGTCTCTGGCGTGGGTGAACCTCGATCGATTCCACGTGCAGCGGCGCCGTCTACTAGAAGATACGCGTCTCCTGCGAGGAGTACTGATTCAAATGCGGCTCTGACGTCTGCGGGCCAGCTGTCGGCAGCCGTGCATCTACCGCTCTCGCCGAATGTGCACACTGGATCCCCCCAGTTACAATTACCTGAAGCCTCTGTACCATCGCTGCTCAGTAGAGGACCGCCAGCCTATCCAGACTTCCTTTCGTTGCAGGAAACTGCGCTTCTGCAGTTGTGGTATGCTTGTGCAGGGCTGAAGGACGCGTTTCGATGGGATCACGTTATTCAAATGGTAACATCGTAAGTACAGCTAGATTCATGTGTGACAACTTCGTCTCTTTCGTCGTGGTCTGAAATTCGGCCCCAACTAGTGATCAGGAAATACGAGCAAACGGTATGAAGTTCCGTCCTCGACTTGCCTTCTCTGACAGCTAATATACATTTCAGTTGTCAAATCCCTCGTCCTCAACTCCGTCTCCTTGGTTTCGATATACGCCTTTGATTGGGTCATTCTCCCTCTTCTTCATAAGCGACGCAGTCCAGACTCTTTGACGAACACATATTCCACCTACCAATTGCTATGGTTATTCCCGGTCGTGGGGGTGTCTCTATATTTAAACGTATGGGCCTTTCATTCTGTCAGGAAACAAGCTCAACGGCGGTCCAGAGTAGATGGTGCGCTCTTATTGGGCGACAAGCTTATGGTATGAAGTTCGAAAGGCAACGTGCCACAGGTCCTACGACATACTCTGGGTATGTACAGTCCCTAGGTTACCATAGGTGTCTTATGAACGTACTCCAGACTGCTGCATTCAGTAGCATCATCGGCATATCGTATTATACTTATTGGCACCTCTATGGTTCTCTCATATGCGTTGGCATATGTACCATTTATTGGGAAGCCCTTGGCATTTCTGTTCGTTTGTTGGGTGGATAGGTGTGTCCCCTCATGACTATTTCTCAGGCATTGTTTGACCATACTCCCAGCTTCTATTGCTTTGAGTAAGACCGTTTCCCTGCTCCTTCCGATCAGCCCACTCATGCCCGTAAGATACATTTGGCAGGCACGAGGAATGTCGCTATCTGCTCGAGTGCGATATCTTGAAGAGCGATGGGCTTACTTTTTGCTGTTCGGCATGCCTTCAACTGCCTTGTGTTTACTTGGCAATAGTCTAGCAAATGCGGCTTTGTTTGGACTAACCTTCCCTGCAGTGCGTTGGTTTCAAGCCACCCTCTTCGTTCCGCTAATAGAACACCGCAGTACATTATGATGGCGATGCATGCTCGGGCTGTCCCAGCGCATCCTTACAATCCAGTCCCACCGATCACCAAAGCGAACGGGGATACATCCTACCCTATACCGTCACCATTCATACCCATACGCCTGCCAGTATTCAAAGTCGTATTTATGCTGAACGAATTAGTTATTAAGCTAATCGACTTTGGGGTGAGGGGAAAACGATCGAGGCCTTCGGAACGAAGCAGGAAGAAGAGTTTGGGAAGCGAAATGGAGGGTCTTGAGGGTGGCACGCCGCTCGATGGAATGGGGAGCATGCATCGACCTAGTCTTGATAGGCCTGTGCTTGGCCCTAGACCTCAGGTTCGCAGCACCAAGCTACGCGCGGACTAGGCCACCCTCGAATTGTGTGTATATACCAATGGCGAATGCCTACTCCTGATCTTTGGTTCGTCTGGTTCCTTCGATCGTGAAACAGTCTACGCAAGTGGACACGATATCACTGAAGAGTCTTGGAGCGTCCCTCGCGACGAAGATATACCATTTCAGCCTCGTCAAACAAGTAAGGGACGAAGTCCTCTTCAAGTATCAGGGCCACCACACTTCCCTCCCGTGCTGATGGAAACGACAATAAAAGAACCAACATATGAGGTATAAAATTTGCAAGCTACATCGATATCCCCTTAGCTTTCAGTTAATAATGTTACCTGGAACACCCCACCGCCGAAACCCCAGGTCATGCCCCTCTTACGGCCGGACAGCACAGCCGAACGAGGCAGTTTTTGTCACAAGGTGCTGCATACGTCAGCACTGAGTTCTATTGTGATTTTTCTACCTTGATCTCTCGCTCTTTCGCCTCTAGTTCCTTGACATCTAATAGCGGATCCAGTTCACTCTGGGGGTGCTTGTACGAACCGCCTGCCTTGTCAGCCCAGGTAAAGTACTAGGTGGTAGAAGGTTAGAGCCAATTAGAAGGACTTAGAATGAAGCACGACAGACCTGACCGTAATTGCACGTGAAGTACAGGTGGTGCAGGGTATGATGGGCTGGTCCATTAATGACATGCTCCAGAGGATGCCCAGTGATCATGTCAGAATCATGGATCTATCGGCCGTGTGATATGAGCCGAGATAAAGAAACCCGGAAAAGGTCGAACGCACAAAAATGGACCAAAAATTGACTGCGACAAAGAGACCGAGATACAGCAATCGATGTAGAGGGAACAGCATAACGAAGATGTGGTAGGGAAACGATTGTGCGAAGCCGTCACAGAAGTGGAATGCATGGGAAGCGAAAGGAGTTGGGACTTCAAAAGGTAGTACGATCGGGTCAGTATCACAGTCCCTGCGTATAGTAGAAGAGCTACATACTTATCCACTTGTGGTGAGGTTTGTGCACTCGCTTGTAGATCAGAGGGTGATGCAACCCCCGGTGGATCCAGTAGATGCAATAGTCAGTGAAGACGAGGAAGCTGGATCAAACCGCTCTGTCAGTAACTTCATTTCAGGTTAAGGAGCATATTCATCTGAGCGACTCACAAGAAGGCAGAGAATACCATGTAGCCATAGCCGTACTGGTTCGGATCGTCGTAGAGTCTCGAGTAGCCTAAGACTTCGGCTTGGAAGAATGGTAAAGTTAATAGTGTCATCCCGGGGAATCCCTTGAGGCTGCAAAGGATTTCCTTTCGTATTTGGTTCTTCAGGAATCGAGGATGCTTCATCATTTTATGATTGAAGATGAAGTAATATGAGAGTGAGGCGAAGAGGAAATACAACACATGGATGCCAATAAGTGTTATTATGGACAGCGAGAGGAGCTGTCTTGGTATGTATGACCGTGGCCATGCTGGCAATGTGGAAGGAGGAGAGTCGAATCTCCGGAGAAAACTCGGTGTCTCGTACGCTGGTGGCAGAGAAATTGCATAGAGGAACGATTGAGGGGATGGGTGAGGGAGATGGGCAACGAGGGAGAGCCAGGGATTTGGGTGAACTGAGCCGAAGCCGAAAGGGGCTGTGGTCGAGGTCGAATTTGTGGTGGGTTGAGGATAGAAGACGTGTGCGGGGAGGAGAGCCGCATACACCTTGTCCAACACGATGTTGTCTGCGAGGGAAAGGACGTAGTCCATCCTGGCGAGGCGAGGTTCAAGTTGTCGCGGTTATCGTATGATTTCGGCTGCCGACCGCTCGCCGCCTTTTAACTGCTTACACACACACAGCGTCACAGCGTCACACGGTTTCAGCGTTTGCACGAAACGTACATCAAATCAGACTGAGTGAGTACACCAAACAGCGAAGCGAAGCGAAGACAACAACGCAGAACCAACAGATGACTGCTCATCCAGCGAAGCCAACAGGACTAAGGTAGATATCAACCACAGCACAACAAATCTCTTGAGCCTCTTGAGTCTCTTGAATCAAACGCAGCCCACAAGGGGGCTGACAGACCGTCCCGACGGCTCCTGGGATGATAAACATACAAAGCGGTCGAACACACCGGCGCGCGCAAAACAAGAAAGAGTGGAAGGAGCGGAACCTATATGGGTCCGTTCGGGTTTCATGATTCGTCTTCGTCCTGGATTTGCGAGGGCTTGACAAGGCCAGGTACTCGCATGTCCTGCTCCTGCTTCGCAGCTTGAGCCAGCTCCTTCTCCTCTTCAAACAAATCCGCATTGTCGCTCTCAAACTCCTTGAGCTGGATGAGGAAGTCTCGGACGACTTGCTTGAATGCATTTGAATCCGCGCACGTCTTGGACATTTGCAAGACAAAGATTTCGATACGTTTCCTATGAACCGTCCATATCAGTAGCAAACACTTTGCGGTGCTAGAGGGAATACTCACGGCTGCAGATGCGGGAAGGCAGTCTTGAGCAGAGTGGCGATATACTCTTTCAGGTATACACTGTTGGTCATTCCCGCAGTCGCAGTCGAAGGATCAAACAGCGGTGCCTGAAGGACGCCGCCCTCCACAAGTTGGACGAGCTTCGCTAAGAGCGTGGTCTGGCTTCGAAACCCACTCTTGTGGTCAGAATCCGTCAAGACGAACAACAAGTCTTGGAGTAGGCTGGTGTAAAATGAAGCGAAGAAGGCATTCGCGATTGCTTGGTCGGAGTTGAGGAAGTGGCCAATCATGTCCGTCAAGACTGTAGAGCCGGTCAGCTACCTCCGTGGTTCGTCCCATGCGACCGAAGAGGGAACGTACTCGCCAACGAGGTATCTGCAATATCACGAGAAGTATGTTTAATACCCCAGATAATACTGTCAAAGATAAGCTTGAACTGCTGGGGCGGCAAGGTCAACAACGCCGGGATGCAATATGCAACGATAGCCCTCAGCAACTTATAAAATCCAATTCGATGCTCCGGATATTCGGTGAAGTCCTGGTTAATCATGTTCAACGTGGAGTCGAAGACAGCGTCGAGAATGGCCGCGATTTGAGGGTTTAGTAGCGCTTGAAGTCGAGATACGATCGTAGTCACCACATTGAGGACTTTCGCATCCCTCGCTGGTGGGACATTGCGGTTATAATCGCCAAGGATCCCTTCGAGTAGTGGAGGAATGAACGTTGAGTTGACGCTCTCAACTTCTTCGGCGCGCCGAATATATGTGTCCATCAGCTTGAGGACCTCTTTCTTGATTGTTCGCAAGCCGCGGGTTCTGGGGGTTTTCAGGGCCACCATGCCTATAGCGTTCAGACCATCAGTAGGGATCAAACATCATGGTATTTGATCGTACCTTCATTGGTGACAGCCATGCTAATCATACCGCTGACTGCTTGGTACAGCTGCAGCATATCAAGGAATATCCGGCTGATTTGAGGCACGAAGAACGTCCCGATGCTTGTGCATGCCGCAACATTTGTTTTGAGGACATTGGCCAGGAGCTTGACATTATCCTGCGACCCAAGAACGTCCCCATTCGCCTGGGCCTGCTGCATCATCGCGTCCCACTGATCACAACCGAAGATGGGTCAGAAAATAATACAAGTAGCCAAAACAAAATACACACAGCACCATTCGGTAGGGCCATCAACTTAGCAATGAGCTTCTCTTGTGCGGGCTTGTTGGGCTGCGCTGAGATCATGTATCCTATCGCTTCGTAAAAGGTGTGGACTTGGTGTGGCGACAAGTCTTGCGTGATCCGCTCAAGATTCGCTAGAATTTCATCCACAAATGGCTCTGCCTCTCCATTTTGGGTCATGACGAAATGTCGGCGGGTCTTCTGGGTGATCTTGATGAACGTATCGCAGGCCATGTCCTGCACACCTATAAACTACCTTAATGCGTGATGCCTAAATGAGAGTGTGGACACACCTTCGTGGGTTTCATGCATGAATTCGAAGAGCTTGTTCACGACGGTTTTGAGGAATTTCCAGTGTGCCTTGAGGAAGCGGGGATATTGACCAACAATGTACATGATATTGGACGCGACGACGGCCTTGTTATCCTTGCCTCGCTTCATCTCCACTAAACCAAGGAGTTCCTTGATTACCGTTACCAAGAATCGCTTCTCCGTCTCTTCATCTGAAAAGCACTTGAGGACTACACTCCGGAGGATAACATATGGACTCACTCATGGCACCAGATATCGAACCGATGGCCCAACAAAGAGTATTGAGGTTGTTCCAAGACCATTCGCTGCCATCGATCTGCTTGCTCAGCTTGTCAAGAAGAATCTGCTCCATATCCACGACATCCAAGTGTGTGAGATAAACGAGCAGCTCTCGCATAATCTTGTAGATGACTACAATCTCGACTTCTCGCATGGTCTCTCGAACAATTTCGCCTTCATCGTTCTCCACAATAAGCACCTGCAGGGGGTGAGACTCTATGTGCTAAGAAACCGGCCCAAACCTACCTCCTCAGGCTTGGCCATTCGCTCGACCATGACCAATCGCAAGTTCGACAAGACCTCCGTATAGATATCCTTCCGCAGCACAAATCCGCTGAGTATGGAGTTCCCACCAGGCCCACCGAGGCTCAAGCCCATGAGTAATCCGCTTTCGCCAATAGGAAGGTTTTGAATTTCTTCATAGAGTTCCTGCACCAATTTCGACCAATAATCTAGGCAAATCTTGAAAATCTCGCGGTCTTCCACTTGAGATATCTTGATCATGTAGACGTGGGCATTCATGAGGAGCTCGCGGTACTCTTGTGGCTCAATGAGTTTATTGTGAGCGATAAGGTAGTTGGTGAGGAACAAGGCCATGTTGAGCACGAGCTCCTGTCCGGCATCTGTGGATGTTTCGTATGCGGCCTTGATGTCTTTCAGCAAGGATCAGTCCCGAACAGAAGGACGGTCAGTTCACGTACCAGTACTAGGAGGAACCATCCGATTGATAGAGATCATGACCATTTGGAACAGGACGAGGAACTTGGCATCGTATTCTGGTCCTACAGGTAAAGCGGCGATCTCTGCCAGGCATTTGAGGGTAATGTTCCGGAATTCAGGTGCTTCGAGGAACTATGCACCAGGAAATGAGCCATGGGTTGATGGTACCAGGGCGATACACTTACTCGGTTCAAGAGCATATCGATAATGTTCGTCTCGAAAATGTAGCCCAAGGGGATCCAATTCAAAAAGCGAAGGAAGCACTCTAGGGTAGCTTTGATGAGTGTCTGCTTTTGGGCCTTCTCCAGGACCTCCGAGCACAATCGGAAGATATCCGCAAACTCGCCACACATGGAGTTCTTCAGCTCTTTTGTCTTCGCTATGGTCATTTGTTCTGCCGAAAAATCGAATATTTCTTCTGACAAGAGTCGGAGAATGACCATATTGTTTTCACATAGTGGGATGCTGGTTTTGGATGAGGTAACGATCTCAGGGATGAACGTCGGCCAATTGTGAGGCCACTCTTGCTTGAGGATCTATAATAACGGGCTTGAGTCAGTCCGAGTGCACGCATACCGTCGACGCTTGCACGCACTTGGACGAGAATAAGGTTCAGCTTGTTGATATACGTCTTCTCTTTGCGGAGCGTCATCTCGTCCGATGCGAGCTTGATGGTGAGACTGACGACAAAATTACGGATTCCTGCAAAGGAGAACGGCGCGTCCGTTAGCGCGCGATCACGCGTGTCTGGAAAACCTGAGGGCACAAACCTGCTCGTTGATCATCCGGGATCGCCTTCCAGCGCGTCTGAATAAGCTTCTCGAGGATTTGAAGACCGATATACTGTATGGAGAGTGCATTTGGTGTTGAACAACCGGTCGTGAGCGATTGAAGGATCGGCCAAAGCAACACGCGAGCAGACCTTTGCTTGTGAGCTGTTGGAGCCCTCGAGGATCATGGGGACACGTTGCCAGGCATCTGGATGTTCTTGAAATTGTGCTAGGGTCTGTTGTGCTGCATGTTGCTGTGGTGGGAGGATGAGTGGTGGGCGGAGGGAGCGATAAACGACGTGCCGACCTCTTGACCAGAACCAAAGAAACACGCGTTGACAACGCGATCGATGAGCTCAACATCGATCTCTCTTGAAAAGTCGAGAATTACCTGCGGGTCGGTGGCGAACGGGTGAGCAAAATGGGGAGTCAGTCTGTTCGCGCGCTGCTTACGTCCATCGCCAGCAGCTGGATCAGTCACTACAGGACAATTTGAGGACTCTGGAATGTGCACGAGGGTGCTGGATGGGATTGGTGATGGCGAATCGCCTAGCGAGGATGCGGGAGAAGGTAAAGTAAGCCAGACAAACCCAACAAATACGGTGCAGATTACGATTTGTCCCGTACTCACCTGCGATGTTCAAAAAGTAAATATTGTAAATTCGTACGTAGGTTCTAGATCGTTCTAGACGGTTAACACGCCTTCAGGTTCTCTCCATCGACCGATATCGCTGGCCAATCCATCCTGAAATCGTCCGCACAACGAGGCATTCGGTCAAACCTCCTCTCACAGTGGAAAATCGACCAGGATACGCTAGAACTCATCTGGCCTAAGAAGGAACCCCTCGTACACGTCAAAGGGTCAGTCCCCTCCGCGCCGATCTCGCTTGCCACTCACAACTCACAACTCAGCCGCGAGCACCTCTCCATCTACAGTCTTCATAGTCAGCCACTCTTCTTCCAGCATTTCGACGGTCCCTATGTTCCCACACTCCGTCTCGTTCATAAATGTAACGCAGCATCATTATCATTTCCCACATTTTCCACCTACCTTACCTCGTCCCCTAGTTCCGTCGATCGTTCCTGCACTACAAGTTGACCGCGGAGCAATCCGATTCCTGCTCTCCGGTGCTCACATGATGTGTCCCGGTTTCACCTCAAAGGGCGGTTGGCTCCCTCCTGCAGAGGAAGGTTTGCTGGCAGGAACAGTCGTGGCCATCCTCACAGAGGGCAAGGAGCATCCTGCTGCCGTGGGTATTACCAAGTTCTCGACAGAGGATATCAAGAGGATTAACAAAGACGTTGGCGTTGAAGTACAATGTTTTCTGGGAGACGATTTGTGGGCTGTTGGAGACAGGCTCTAGTCGCGTGCATTATTCATACAATGAAACAGCCTCATTCATCTCATCATATATTGGAGACCCGTGTTCATTTCATGTTCAAGCACAACCAAGATAAAACAGGGATGAGCGGGGATATACAGTACCGATACACACACCCGACACCACAAACCAATAATACGGTAACACAATAAGCTACGAGCGGAGTATCTAGGCATCACTTCATTTGTAGACCAATAACCTGAGGGAGGACATCAGGATTCAAACATGATCGGCAATGACAAGACGAACAACCGAAGCAGGGCTCTCTTCCTTGACAATGACGGATCCAGCCGTCTTTGCAGGTGATACAGGAGCCTTTCGGTGTGCCTTGGTCGATTCGTCCAGTTTCGATTTCAGTGTCTTCTTCGAGGTAGCTTTAGAGGCAGGTGCGGAAGAATTGGGTGCAGTCTCCTTCAAGGAAGGGGCGACTTTCGATTTTGCTGTCGCCAGACTCGTTCGGCGAGACGGAGCGGCGCTCTTTGTAACTGTGTTCTTCTTCGCCTGCTTCGCCTTCTCTTCCTTATTCCCTCGCTTGACAGAGCTGGTCGACTTCCTAGGTTTGGGCGCAGGTTCCGACTTTGGTTTCGCTTTCGACATACTTTTACGCTTCTCGTCGGCGGTGGACCTACCACTCTTGCTTTTCAGCTTTTCAGCTGCCGTGGATTTGGTGGTACCCCTCTGTTTCGCTTCCTTGACTTCTGTCTGTTTCTTCTCCCGCCGTGCGGGGCTGGTGGTCGTTTTCTTTGGCGCCGCCTTCTCCTTGGTCGACAGGGCTTTCTTAGCAGTGCTACTTGATGCGGTAGATTTCTTCGAGGACGCGGATGGTTTAGCCTTGGAAGTTGAAGCAGCTTTGGAAGTAGACGCAGCCTTCTCCGAGGATTTGCTTTTCGTTTTCGTAGAAGGGGTCTTTGGAGGTTTATCTTTCGCTGAGGCCGTCGAAAGTCGCGCCTTGGCTGCGGCGTTGGGCTTGTTGCTGTCACTCAATGGCTTGCTCTTCCTTGCTTTCGTTTCTACAGATTTCTTCGCTGCAGAAGCTTTCACCTTCTCAGACGTGGACTATGGAAGACCACCATCAGCGACTTGGTAGCGCCGAAGGTGTGAAAGTAATATACCTTGCGTCGGGCAGTGGTGAGTGCGGTCTTTTTGCTCGCACTAGATGTAGCAGACCTCTTCCCAGAGGTGGCTTTCTTCGTCTCTGATGATTTCTTTGCCTTCTGTTCTTTGGCAGCAGCCTCAGCCTGTTGTGGTATGAATTTAGAAGTTCCGGGACTATTATCAAGCAAGGGTACCTTCTTCGAAATAGAAACTGGTGTCGTTTTGCTTGTAGAACCCTAGATGGATGGAGAGTGAGGCAGCGAGAATGGAAAATACTCGCCACGAACCTTGCTACTGGAGACAGACTGTTTTGTAGCCTTGAGAGCAGCCTTAGCAGCAGCACTCTGCTTCGTGGGGGTCTTCCTTGTCGGTGTAGTTGTTTTCTTGGCCGTCGGTTTCTTCGGTGCCGATTTACTGTCTTGTTTTGTAGCGTCGGCCTGACGCGCACGTCAAGGGTGAATTACGTGGATCAATAGGAAGGCCTCCGTACCTCCTTTTCTTTCTCGGTCTGTTCTCTAGGCGCGAGCTTGACTTTGCCGGAGGTTCCTTTGGGCAACACTAGTTCGCCGATAACGACACCTCTACTGATTGCCTGGCTGATATAAGTGCTGACAGAGTTACTGGCTTCTATCTTGTACTTGTCTTGAATATACCTGCAGCGCAAAACGTGAGTACAGTTATTCTCAGCAGAATGAGAGAAACGGAACGAGAAACGCGACGCACTTCTTGATGGCAGGGCGAGACACGCCCATACGCCTAGACTTGGTTTCTATGATGCAGTCCTACGAAATGGATATTAGTGAAGCGCGAAGACGCGAGCCAGGATGAGCGACAAGTCATGTGACCTGGCTTGAGGCTTGTGACATGCCTGCAGCCGGCCACAAGGGTGAAACCCTCCAGGCTGCGATGCATGGCAGGTGTCGATGCTACCGTACAGGTTCCATGCGCTAGGAACTGCCCAACGCGCCCCGGCGGCGTGATATCGAGCTGGGGAGTCAGCGCTTGGGGGGGGTCGGACACCGTTGTTGTCGAGTAAGACACGTCGGCGCAGCAGCGTACAAAGTGGATGACGTAGTATATGAAAAGGAACGCACAATGATCATGTCCAAATAGGGTGGGTGGTCTGGCGACTTCTTGGGCGCAGAGGATTTCTTTGAGGGGGCCATTTGGGCGAGTTTGGCAGAGATAATGGGGCGACTAAGTGATGACAACGTCTAGTGGTGTTAAAATACGCGGAGAGGACGCGATGAAATATGTAGGCAAGACCCTTGAGCAAGTGACTCAGGAGGCGGGCAGACCAAGCTTCGAACTAGTGTTTGGCCCACTTGGATCCAGCTTCATCCAGCTTCCTTTCTGCTTGCACTGGTGGGATGTTGCGACTTACTGACGACTACACGCTCTACCTGCTCGTGGGAGCCGGTGTCGCTTACCTTGTCCACAAGCTCGCCCTTCCTCGCGCGCTCCTCCATCCTCTCCTCCTCGGTCGGCAGGCCCATGTCAGTCAAGTTCGAAACCCAGGCGAGTCAGCAATCTACAGGAATTACGGCCTAGGCGCCTCTCCGGTATGTGCTACCTCTTACCTTATTTATTGCTATTGCTCATCGCGCTCAAGCTCCCAACGTCGCCGGTCCGGGGCGTCAAGACAGTACTCGATCTCATACGCAGAGAATCATCACAAGGCACCCAGGAGAGGTGGCTCTGCGGTACTAAAGTGAGCACGTATCCTATCATGTACTCTCCAACGTTCACGCGCGAGGCTCCTAGATTTCCAACAGAGTCTTGTACCAAAAGATCGAAAAAGTCGGGGCCGGTTTGTGTTCAATTGCAGGCCTCGTGCCAGCAGGCTCTCGAGTTCTCCTTCTCCTCAACGATAGCCTAGGTTTGTGCCCGCTCGTCATCAGGCTCCGTGTCACCGGTAGAAGCTAACACACCGCGCGCCGCGGACTAGAATGGCTCATCGCAGACCTCGCACTCGCACACTTCTCGGTACCCACCATCACCCTCACCTCGAGTGTCCTACTCAACCAGGCCCTGGAGAGCCACCCGCCCAACGCAATCATCGTCGATGCCTCGTTTCTCGAGCGTGTGCTCGAACTATTGGTGGAATCGTTGAGCGACTTGGTAGTTGTAGTTGTGAATGACAAGAAGGGTGAGCTGAAGAGGCTGAAGAACAAGACACGCTCGCGGCTCGTTCCTTGGGAAGACCTCGAATCTTTCGAGGGTGCCGGGCCTTCGGTCGCTCAACCAGGTGGGCGATACCGTCTCCATACGATCCAGTCACTTGCTGAGTCGCCGTTCAGATGCCTCTGATGTATTCAGCGCGGCGTTCTATTCATTGGAAGATGGAGTGAGTACGCTGTTCGGTTTTGGTTTCGAGCTGACGCCGAAGGGTTTAGGAATTGCACGGTGTACAGTGTACCCACGCAGTATGTCGTCCTATATTCCCAGTTCCGTCCTAAACGCTGGTGATCTAGAATCTCGTAGCGGGTGTGACGAACACGGTCAACCTCTTCCCATTCTTGGAGCCAATCAACGAAAAGGACACAGTGCTATCGGCCTTTGGACTCGCTACGCCTTTCGGTCGTTCGGTGGCTTACACCGCGCTGTATACTGGTGCCAATTTCGTGACGCTTCCTTCAACAAATACACTCAGGGAAGATGGTGCGTTGGCGGCGGTGGGAAGCCCCACTCAGCTGAGCTCAGTGCTCGTTTGCTTACGTGGGATTGCACAGGTTCCGCAAAGGATCAAGCAGACGTACTCAGCGCCCTTAACATTCCCGGTCAACCAGCACCTACCGTTTTGTTTTTGTCAGTGCTGCACCCGTTATCCAGCGGAGCGCCTAATTGTAATAATCAGGACGAATTCGCACACGGAGTCATTGACTGCAAGCATTCTCAATCATGCTCGCAGCAGCTGGCTGTTCCCGCTAGCATGGAGACATAAGCAGGCGGCACTATTTGAAGGGTCCATGTCTAAGGATACACTCTTCGACAAGCAAGTATTTCGAGCTGCGCGTTTGCGGGCATTGGGAGCGCTCGCGAATTCCATGAGGGAGATTGCTGTTGCTGGTCCGTGTTTCTTTCCCGTTCCCTCCAGGAGTACTGACATTCAACTGTGTTGTAGGGCCCTTGGATACGTCCGTCCAGATTCCTTTGCAGATCGCACTTTCAATTCCTATCTCGCATATCCACATCCACGTACTGTCCACGAGCGCACTCCTCGCAAGCCACCCCTATGATCTACAGATTACGTCCAAGGAGGAGAGCCCCAGGCGCGTGGCGTGGCATTATGGACCTCCAACCGCCAACGTGGAAATTAAGCTCACTGGCGTGGACGAGAGTGCCGGCGAACAGGGTAGGGACCCCGAAGGTTTGGTACGTCTCTAGGCTCTCACGTCTGTTGTGAAGATTGATTACTGATACGCGTGTACAGCTGTGCATTCGGGGACCGACGATGGGCGATCCGGTACCCAGCGTTGGAGAGCCGCTCGAAGATGGATGGGTCAGTGCTGGAGAAAGTGCACGAGTACGCGCCAATGGCACATTTCTCATCGAGGCGAAGGAGAGGGAAATCGGTCTGTAGCCTGGTCGTTCAAAACTCGTATGGGATGTTTGCGCTCGCCGGTGATATGCTCCAGATGTAGCCGTGATAGAAAAAGTGATCTTTAGCCGCTTAGAGATGATGTGTTTCACAGTCATTGGCGGGTGAACGCGCAAGGGTTTCGGTGGCAAAGTCATGACTCCAACCATGCGCGATGAACTCGCCGTAAACTTGTATCGAAAAGATACATTCGCATATAGAACGCGTCTTTACCCTCTCAATACACCGTAGGAGGCAGAAACGAGGAGATAAACATAAACGCACGTGACTCTGTTTGGGCCAGCAGAAGGCCTCAAGAGGGACCAAGGCTTGAGAGTTTCTCCCCTTCCCATATCGCCCGCCCGCCCGTACGTTCCCCTCATTGCCACCATTCTATCACACCCACTGACGATCCTGACGTACTCCAGGCATCGACCACTGAGTACTACCGCTCGCCCCAACCTGAATCGATTCACCAATCCAACGATGTCCGCCCCCGCTCGTGCCACTGCGCCAGCTCCCTCTACGCCTGCCCCAGTAGCAGTCACTACAGAGAAGCCCAGGTCAACCAAGGGACGCACTATGGCCAAAAAGGACGCCACCAAGGACGCAAAAGAGGCAAAAGAGCCCACCGTGCCCGCCGCTAAGGAGAAGAAGGAGAAGAAGGCAGTTGAGGATAAGAAAGCCGAGGAGAACGCTGAGGAGGATGGTGCTGAGGGTGAGAAGAAGTCGGTTGCGAAGAAACGCAAGGCTGGCGGGCATGGTGGCCCGAGGGATCACCCCAGCTTTGAGGAGATCATCCGCGAGTGCATCCGGGAGAGCAAGGAGGATCGTCGGGAGGGGGTTAGCAGGCCCACTATCAAGAGTAGGTTTTGTTGCTTCCCTACCTTTCCTTCATTCCTTCATTCCGCCTTTCCCCTGCCCTCCACCCGTTCCTTGCCGCCTTGCGCTGGGTTTGGGGTTTGGTATGAGAGGGGCGCTGACGCGTTTGTTGATGTAGAGTTTATGGAGAGCCGCTATGGCCTCGAGATGACCAGCCTTACCATTGCGAACATCAACCGCGCGATCCTCAAAGGCCAGGAAAAGGGGGTGTTCGAGCTCCCCAAGGGACCTTCTGGCAAAGTCAAGCTCGCCAAGGCCGCGGAAGATAAAGAGGTGCGTGGACCACTCGCTGGACTGCTTACTGTGTCGGGGTAATTTGTAGCATGAGACTGACCACATCGCGCAGAATGAAGTGCCCGTGGGCAAGGCTACGTCTCGCGTCGCCGCCATGCACAAAGCACAGGCGAAGAGAGAGCGCGAGGCTGCGCGTGCGGCGGCTCGTGCAGCTGCCCCCAGACCTAAGAAGCCCGCCCCGAAGGTGCGCCGGGTCTTTCCTTTGCATTACACTCTCATCGCTGACGTCTATTGGTGTTTACGTTATGCTCCGTCTCCTTATTTCCCTCGTGCCTCGTTCCTTGATCGATCTCCACGCGTAACTCGACGGTCACATCCGCGTCCCCACATTGATTGATTGACCGACCGACCGACCGACCGACCAACCGACCGACAACAGCCTGCGCCTGCACTTAAGAACAGCACCAACGCCAAACGGGGTGGGGCTACGGCTGCAAAGGCTTCCGCGAAGGCCTCTACGAAGAAGGCTGCTCCGACGACTGCTGCACGCAAGAAAAAGGTGGAGAAGGTGATCGCGGCTGCTGGGACGAAGAGCAAGCGCGAGGGGACGGCGAGGACCCGTAAGGGAGCAGCTGCCAAGTAAGGATGAAATGGAATGGAATAACCAACACCCCGACCGACTGATCGACCGCCATCGACCCCGCCATCGAAATTTGGAGACT